>MDTG01354342.1_pt1 | contig 36219 bp, 22 predicted proteins | sample 811421 | NCBI WGS metagenome assembly MDTG01 (sample SAMN05326645, study PRJNA326480) | marine metagenome | isolation source: seawater | place: Pacific Ocean: South East | collected 2011
CCCGGCCCCGGCCCCGGCCTCCGGCTCCGGCTCCGGCTCCGGCTCCGGCTCCGGCTCCGGCTCCGGCTCCGGCTCCGGCGCGCTCTGCTCCTGCTTGGCCTCGGCCAGCGCCGCCCGCGTCTGGTCGCCTACCAGTCCGTCGACGCTCAGCCCTCGCGCGCTCTGGAAGGCCTTCACGGCGCTCTCGGTGCCGCCGCCGAAGATTCCGTCGACGGGCCCCGGGTCGTAGCCGAGCGCGACCAGATCGGCCTGCAGCTGCTCGACCTCCGCCCCTCGGCTCCCGCGTCGCAGCAAGCCCATGCGCGCCTCCCTCCCGAGAACTCTAGTGCACGCGAGGTCGCCTGCGCCAAGGGGCTTCGTGCCCATGCCCGTCTGACGATCTCACACGACTCGGGCCACACGCTCGTGAGGCTAGGGCGTCCAGACGTGGCGCTTGAGGGAGGAAAGCAGGAATCGAGGAAGGACAGGAAGGCTGCGGCTGGTGGGCAGGCGAAAGCAGTCACTCGAGAAGCGCTGGCTACTTCGCTCCCCAATGCCGAGATCGCAGATCTTGCCGATCTCCTCTCCTTCCTCATTTCTTGCTTTCCTTCGTAAAGCGCCACGTCCGTCCGCCCCCGACCGTCCTCGCGCCACTCGGTGGCCCGAGATGGGTGGAGTGCCCGTCCCCGTGCCCGTGCCCGAATCGAACTGCGCAGGGGAGCTGCGCTGACTGCGACAGCGCCTCCTTCCCTTGCTTTCCGGGCAGGGGCACGGGCACGATTGGAGTGCCGGTCCTCAGCGGGCGCTCGCGAGCCACCCTTCCAGGTCGGCGGCGAGGGCGCCTGCGCTGGGGTAGCGCTCGCCGCGCTCCTTGGCGATCGCCTTGGCGACGATCGCGACCAGCCCGGGGTCGAGCTGGGGCGCCCACCGGGTGAGCGACGTCGGGGGCTCCTCGATCAGACGGACCACGTAGCCCTGCTCGTCCTGGGTGTCCCCGTAGGGATAGCGAGCGCCGCTGAGGGTCGCGTAGAGCAGCACGCCGAGCGCGTAGACGTCGCACAGGGCGTCCAGGGCCTCGACGCCCTGCAGCACGTACTCGGGCGCGATATAGGGCAGGCTGCCGAGGACCTGGTCCTCGAGGGTCAGGCTGACCGACTCCTGGCTGGACTTGGCGATCCCGAAGTCGACGAGGCGGGCTTGGCCGCGGGTGTCGACCACCACGTTGCCGGGCTTGATATCCCGGTGGACGAGCCCCGCCGCGTGGACCGCCTCCAGCGCGCGCCCGATCTGGGCGGCCAGGCCGATCAGCCCGCGCAGGTCGAGCAGGCCCTGCACGCAGAGCTGATCGAGGGGGGCGCCGCGGAGGAACTCGAGCACCATGCACACCAGCCCCTGGTGCTCTTCCAGGCCCTGGCAGCGCACGACGTTGGGGTGATTCAGGCGCGCGATCGCCTCGGCCTCGCGGCGAAAGCGGGTGACCTCCTCCCAGGGGAGCTCCTCCTGGCGCAGGAGGAGCTTGAGCGCCACGACCTGCCCGCTGCGCGTGTCGCGGGCCTTGTAGACCACGCCCATGGCGCCGCGGCCGATCTCCCCCAGGACGAGGAAGGGGCCCAGCTTGGCGGCGCTCCGCGTCAGGAAGCCCTGCTCGATCGCCTGGGCCTGGGGACCCTCGGCCAGGACGTCCTCGACGGCGAGGTCCTGCTCGTCGGGGCTCGTCGGCTGCAGCGGGCCGGCGCAGCAGCGCAGGCAGCGGCGCTGACCCTGAAAGAGCACCGCGTCATAGCGGGCGCCGCAGCGCGCGCAGCAGACGATCGTCACGTGCTGCAGCGCGAGCAGCTCCCGCACCGTGCGGGAGCCGCACACCCGCGTCTCGCGAAGGAGCTCGCCCAGGCGCACGAAGCGCCCCTTGGCGCGGGCCGCCTGCTGGCGCGCGAGGAGGGCCTCGAGCTTGGGCGCGTCGAGCACGCCGCGCTGGATCGCGAGCTGTCCGAAGAGGGGAACCGCCACCCTCGAATCATAGAGGCTGGCTCGTGCAGCTTCTTCGTCGTGGGGTGCTTGCGAGGCCGTCGACTCGCGGTCACTCTCGGTCCGTGACGGCGTCCCTGGCCCAGTTCCTCTACCAGAGCCCTCCGGGCAGCCCGACGCCGCCGGGCTGCTCGCTCGGCCCTTACGAGGTGCTGGGCGAGCTCGGGCGCGGCGGGATGGGCGTCGTGTTCCACGCCCGACACACCCTGCTCGAGCGCGACGTGGCGCTGAAGGTGCTCAAGTCGGCGGGCGAGACCGAGCGAGCTCGCCGGCGCTTCTTGCTCGAGGCGCGCACCGGCACCCAGATCAAGCACCCCAACGTGGTCCAGACCCTCGACGCGGGCGAGACCGAGGGGCTGCTCTATCTCGCCCAGGAGCTGATCGAGGGGGCCTCCCTCGACGTGTGGATCGGGCGGCTGGAGTGGCCGCGCGCGCTGACCCTCGTCTACCAGGCGGCCGAGGGGCTGGGCGCCGCGCACGCGCTGGGGATCGTGCACCGCGACGTCAAGCCGAGCAACATCCTGGTCGACCTGGGCGGCAAGGCCTACGTGACCGACTTCGGGCTGGTGCGGCACCTGGCGAGCGCCTCGAGCCTGACCAGGAGCCGCGCGATGCTGGGGACGCTGGCCTACATGGCGCCCGAGCAAATGCGCGGCGCCAAGGAGGTCGGCCCGCCCGCCGACGTGTTCGCCATGGGGGAGGTGCTCTACGAGTGCCTGACCGGGGAGCCGCCCTTCGGAGAGACCAGCGCGGTGGTCCAGCGCATGGCGGCCTTGCACAAGGCGAAGGTCGTCCCCGCCAGCGAGAAGGTCCCTGGCCTGCCCGCAGGGGTCGACGAGGTCGTGGCCCGGGCCCTGGCCAAGGAGCCCGAGCAGCGCTACGCCAACGGCGCGGAGCTGGCCGCGGCGCTGCGCCCCTACGTGCCCGAGGAGGGGGTCGAGCTGAGCGCGAGCAGCGTCGCCGCGCCGGCGCGCGCCCCGCTCCCCTGGGGCCGCGCGCTGGGCGTGCTCGCGGGGGTGCTCCTGGTCGCGGCGCTCGTGGGCGGTGGCTACGCCCTCGGCCAGCGCGAGCCTCCCCCGCCCTCCCCGACTCCCGCGGCCTCGCTCGCGCAGGCGAGCGTCCCCGCGCCCCCGGCCTCGAGCCGCAGCGCCGAGATCCTCGCCACGATCGGCGACGCCGAGGCTCGCTATCGCAAGGCCCTGGAGCTGCTGCGGGCAGACCCGCGGGACGAGCTCGCGCGCCGGGTCGAGCGGGATCTGCGCCCCTGGCGCGAGGTGAAGATCGAGCAGACGCCGCGGCCCGGACGCTGGGACGGGCTCTCGCGCTGCTTCCTCTACCTCAGCCAGCGCCAGGCGCTCTTCGCCTACGGCGGCTGGGACGGCAAGCGCTACAACCCGCACACCTGGCTGCTCGAGAAGGGGGTCTGGAGCCGGACTCAGGGCGCGGTCAGTCCGCCGCGCCGGATCGCCCACGCGGCGGTCTATCTGGCCGAGCGCGACCAGGTGCTCCTCTTCGGCGGTCAGCGGGCCGACAGCGAGGGGATCGTGCCCGAGACCTGGGTCTGGGACGGCAAGGAGTGGGGGATCCCCAACCCCAAGACCCTCCCGTCTGCGCGGGCCTGGCACGCCATGGCCTACGACTCGGTCCGCGGCGAGGTGGTCCTCTTCGGCGGCGCGACCGAGAACAAGGGCGAGCGCCTCGACGACACCTGGGTGTGGGACGGCGGGAACTGGGCGCGCCTCGAGATCAGCGATCGCCCGCCGGCGCGCTCGGGTCACGGGCTGCTCTACCAGGCTCAGGAGCGGCGGCTGCTGCTCTTCGGCGGCGAGGAGCGCAAGCGCTTGGACGACCTGTGGGTCCTGCAGCGCAAGGTCTGGACGCGCTTGAAGCCCAAGAAGCCCAGGCCGCGCAAGCGCGCCGCCATGGGCTGGGTCGCGACCCCGCGGGGCGCCTTCCTGTTCGGGGGCGGCGACGGCAAGCGGGACCTGGGCGACACCTGGACCTTCGCCGAGGGCCAGTGGACGCGCCTGCACCCGGTCGACGCGCCGCGCGCGCGGCGCTATCACGCCATGGCCTACGACGAGCAGCGTCAGGTCGTGGTGGTGTATGGAGGCTTGCGCGGGAAGAGCCGCCTGGACGATCTGTGGGAGTATTCGCTGGGGGAGCCGAAGTGACCAACACCGACGAGGGGCCCTGGCTGGAGGTGACCTCCGGCGAGCAAGCAGGCGAGCGGCTAGCGCTGCTGGGTCCGACGAGCGTGGGCCAGTCCCGCAAGTCGACCCTGCGCCTGAGCCACAAGAGCGTGGCCTTCAACCACGCCAGCCTCCTCCCCCGCGCCGATGGCGGCTGGGAGCTCGTCGACGAGCGCTCGGTGCACGGGACCTTCCTGGCGGGCGAGCGCCTCAGCCGCGGTGAGCCCGCGCCGCTGGAGGGCGACGCCGAGCTCCGCTTCGGCGAGGTCAGCGCCCGCTTCCACGCGGGCGCGCCGGCGCCCGCGGCCAGCCCGAGCGCGGCCCCCGCGGCGGGCGAGGTCACGATCTCGGAGGCCGAGCTGAACGCGCTGCGCTCGCGGGTCTACGAGCTGGAGCTCGAGAACCGGGGCCTGCACGACCGCCTGGTGGCGGAGCGCGCGCGCGACCTCGAGAGCGAGGCGGCCCGGCTGCGCCTCGAGCTCGAGCAGGCCCAGAGCGAGCGGGACCGCCTGGCGCAGCGGGCGGCGCGGCTCGAGGACGCCCTCACTGCCCTGGAGGGGGCGGCCGAGTGAGGCCTCAGTCGTCCAGGGTGTAGCCCACGGGCACGTAGAAGGGGGAGTCCTTCATTCGCTCGCGCTCGGCCAGGACGTAGTCGCTGTCCACGGCCATCACGTGGGTGTAGCGGAGCGAGTAGTGGCGCACGCCCTCGGCCAGCAGCCGCTCGCTGAGCTCGCGGTCGCGCCGGTGCAGGTCGCGCTTGTTCCGCTCGAAGGTCTCGCGGTCCCAGCTCTCGACCTCGGCCACCAGGGGCTCGTAGTGGGGCGCGCAGCCCCAGTCGCTCATGGCGTTGGTCCACCAGTGACCGACCCGGCCCAGCTTGGCCAGGAAGAGCTGCATGTCCTCGCTGAAGCGCAGGCAGGTGCCGTCGAAGTAGTTGCCCAGCTCGGCGGCCTTGTCGTGGTCGATCAGGCCGAGCTCCTCGGCGAGCTTGGCGCCGGCGGTGCCGGGGAAGGGGAAGAAGAGCGCCCAGCGGAAGCGGCCCATGCCGACCTCGGCGCAGAGGCGGAGCGTCTCGAGCACCTCCTCCTTGGTCTCGGTCGGGAGGCCGAACATCACGAAGGCCGTGGTGTGGATCCCGTAGGCGTGCGCCGCCTGGAAGGCCCGCTTGATCGTGGCGTTGCTCATGTGGCGCAGGAGGATCTCCTTGCGCACGCGCGCGCTGCCGCTCTCGAGCCCGTACTTGACGATCTTGCAGCCGGCGTCGGCCAGGGTGAAGGCCATCTCGTCGTCGAAGACCTGCACGTGGGCGTTGACCACGAAGGGCAGGCCGATCTCCCGCTCCTTGTAGCCCCGGCAGAACTCGTGCACGTAGGGGCGGCTGAGCGTGAACAGGTCGTCGTCGAAGATCAGCGTGTTGACGTCGTAGCTCGCGACGAGGTGCTCGATCTCGTCCAGGATCCGCGGCACGGGGTAGTGGCGCAGGTAGTCCTTGGCGCTCTTGGCCGCGCCGTCCTCGACGTAGAGGTCGACGACCTCGCGGTTGAAGCAGTAGGTGCACTTATAGGGGCAGCCGCGCGAGGTCAGGATCCCCATCCAGCCGTTCTTGCTGCGGGTGATCCGCCGCATGTCGAAGAGCTCGTAGTCGTTGGGCGCGATCGACTCCAGGTCAGGGAAGGCGCCCACCGGGTTCTGGATCGGCGTCAGGCGCCGGTTGAAGCGGCTGCGGGGCGGGAAGCGCAGGTTGGCGATCCCGCTCACGTCCTCGCCGCGCTCGTAGCGCTCGACGAACTCGAGGAAGGCCAGCTCGCTCTCGCCGACCGCGACCACGTCGAAGTGGCCCTCGGCGGTGACCTGGTCGGGGACCATGGTGCAGTGCACCCCGCCGACCACGAGCGGGATCCCGGGCTCGGCGGCGCGGATCGCGGCGGCGGCCTCCACGGCCCAGGCGTACTGCTGGCTCATGACCGAGAACCCGATCACGCCGGGCGAGTAGGCCCGCACCCGCTCGACCAGCTCGGCCGGGGTCGGCACGTCGAAGAGCTTCTCGTTGACGTGGACCAGCTCGGTCTCGTGGCCCGCCTGCTTGAGCACCCCGCTGATCATGGTCAACCCGTGGTTGACGCCGATCGGGCAGTCGAGGTTGGGGTAGATCAGCAGGACGCGCACGACGACCGCACTCGCGCTACTCGCGCACCAGGTGCTCGAAGCGCGACTTGTCCGCGGCCTTCATGTAGGCCTCGTTGGGCGAAATGATCCCTTCCTTGAGGCGAGCCAGGATCGAGTCGTCCATGAGCTGCATGCCTTCGCCGCGGCCCGACTCGATATAGCTGATCACCTTGTGGATCGCGCCTTCGCGGATGATCGCGCCCAGAGCGGGCGAAGAGAAGAGGACCTCGTTGACCGCGGTCCGCCCGTTGCCGTCCGAGCGGCGCAGCAGGAGCTGCGCCACCACGCCGAGCAGGGACACCGAGAGCATGGTCCGCACCTGGGCCTGCTGCTCCTCGGGGAACACGTCGATCACGCGGTCGATCGTCTTGGCGGCCGAGTTGGTGTGCAGGGTGCCGAACACCAGGTTGCCGGTCTCGGCGCTCGTGATCGCGAGCGCGATCGTCTCGAGGTCGCGCATCTCACCCACGAGCACCACGTCGGGGTCCTCGCGCGCCGCCGCGCGCAAGGCGCTGGCGAAGCTCTCGGTGTCGTTGCCGATCTCGCGCTGGGTGACGACGCACTTCTTGTTGGGGTGCGTGAACTCGATCGGGTCCTCGATCGTGATCACGTGCTTGGTCTGGGTCCGGTTGATCAGGTCGATCATGGCCGCGAGCGTGGTCGACTTGCCCGAGCCGGTCGGGCCCGTGACCAGGCACAGGCCGGTCCGCATCGTGCAGAAGCGGCTGATCGCGTTGGGGACCCCCAGCTCCTCGATCGTCATGATCTTGGTGGGAATGATCCGGAACACCGCCCCGATCCCGTTTTGGTGCATCAGGTAGTTGCAGCGGAAGCGGGCGATCCCCTCCAGCTCGTAGCTGAAGTCGAGGTCCCAGTTGTGCTGGAAGTGCTTGCGCTGCGCGGGCGTCGCGATCTCGTAGAGGATCTTGGTCGCCTCGGCGTTGCTCAGCGGCGGCATGTTGAGCGGCTCGAGCCGCCCGTGGATCCGGAACTTGGGAGGCTGCCCCGCCTGAAGGTGGAGGTCGCTCCCGCCCTTGTCCTTGAGCGCCTTGAAGAACTTATCGATAACGGCCACGGGTCGCTCCTGTGCGCCTAGCTGCTCGAGCGGGCCATTAAATCACGGCTGAGGAGCAGGCACACGAGGCGGTCCACCCGCCCCGAGCATCGGTTTAGCCGCGCCGCGTCACCGCTGGGTCACCGGGGACCCGCCATTCGGGCGCGGACTTGCCCCAGGCGTGCGAAGAGAGGGTCGGGGGCGAAGCGCAGCTCGCCCCCGATCACCGAGAGCCCCGTCGCGGCCCGGACTCGCCCGACCAGAGCAGCCCCGGGCGTGCTCAGGCCCTCGTCGGCGAGGTCCAGGGTCCCGATCCGCTGCCCCGCCTCCACGTAGCGGAGCTGGGAGGTCCCGCCGAGGAAGGCCGCGTCGAAGCGCGTCCCGTGCAGCTCGAGGTGCAGCCTGCGTTGGCGGAGGTCGAAGAGCAGCAGCCCCTCGGCGCCTGTCGCGAGCAGCCAGCGCCCGTCGGGGCTGACCCGCAGCTCGTCGAGCGCGAGGTCTCCCCGCCACAGCTGCTCGCGCTCGAGCAAGTGCCGGCCCTGAGGGCCGGCCGAGGCAGGCAGCGGCGCGACCCACAGCGCGCTCCGCCTGCCCTGCGCCAGGTCGAGCCCGGCGAAGAAGACCTGCTTCGCCTCGGGGTCAAGGGCCAAGGCCTGGGCCCGAAGCAGGGGCAGGTGCATGCGAAAGGTCTGCAAGACCTCTCTGGCCTCGTTTGCGCTCGGGCGCGCCGAGAGCCTCGACACCCCGCGCAGCACGTTGAGCGAGGCGACGGTGTAGACCAGGGTGCCTCCCTGAGCTGGGGTGAAGGCCATTCGGGCCGAGTTCCGCGGCCCTCCGGCCAGGCGGGGCGGGCTCTCTTCGTGAGCCAAGGGGAGCAGCCAGGTCGGCACGACGGGATCGCTCCAGGCCTCGACTCGCCGCAAGACGAAGCGCATCCCGCTCCCGCCGGAGGGGATGCTCTCCGCCAGGATCGTGGTGCGCTCGTCGATCCACACCCCGTCCTCGATTCGCGTGTTCTTGGCCGTGAGCGTGCGACGCCGGGTGATCTCGGGGTCGACGCCGGAGGGGACGATCAACGCCTGGCCCGGGGTCAGCAGCAGGGCCCGCCGTCCGTCCGGATTGAGGCGCACTCGCGCGCTTCGTTGCGGGAGCTTGGCGAAGGGGGAGCGGGCTACGCCGGGGGTCAGCGCCCGGAGCTCGCCGTCCGCGCTGCGGGCGACGACGCCGCTCGGGGCGACGTCGACGTCCTCCAGCTCGCTGCAGGCGGGGAAGCCCGCCTCTCTCCGCTCGCGAGGGGCGGCCTCGAAGAGCGCGATCGCCTCGCCGAAGACGGCGGCGACGCGGCTTCCGCTCGGGTCGATGCTGGCCGGACCCGCTGTCTCGCCCAGGCGAGTCCAGCGGTGCTGCAGGATCAGCCCGCGGTGGCAGAGGTCGAGTCCGGCTTCGTGATCGACGAGCAGCGCCTGGTCGGCGCGGTCCGGGTGCAGGCGGCGCACCTCTTGGCTGACCTCGTAGACCGGGCTGAGCTGGGTCTGCTCCGCGCTCCCCCGCCAGCGCATTACGCTCGCGCCGCGCCCGAGGTAGACCGCCCCTCTCCACAGCGCGAAGGGTCCTCGCTGGCTGAGCTGCTGCAGGCGGCCCGAGCCGAGGAAGGCGCGGTAGACCTTGCCTGGGGCGGAGAACCAGAGCTGCGCTCTGGAGGGGTCTTCCTCGCCCCTCAGCGCCAGCTCGCGCGGGACCTCCGGCAGCAGGCTCTCGGGGAAGGGCTCGAGCGCGCCCCGCTGCGGTGACCAGCGGGACAGGCGGCCTCGAGCGTCCGCGACCACCGCCCAGCTTCCTCCAGCGCTCCAGTCCAGGGCGCGGATCGCGGCTCCTGCCCGTGCCGTGCGGACGCCCTCGTCGGCGGTGACGCTCGTGACCAGGCCGTTCGCGTCGCCGAAGAGCCAGCCGCCGCCTGGGCGGGCCCGGACCACTCCGCCTCGTCCGGCTCGAGGCGCGAAGCTGCCTTCCGGCTGGCCGACCAGGACGCCCTTCTGGCTGACGACGGCCAGCTCTCCTCCGCCCGCCGCGAGCTCGAGCGCCTCGGCCCGCCAGGGAGTGTAGGCGAGCAGGGAGCGCTGGTCCGGGGCAGAGCTGGGTTGATCGCGCTCGTCGCTCCGCAAGAGCGTCACCTCGTCCGCCGCGTAGAGGCCGGTCGCGTGCGCTGCGATCTCGAGCACGGGGGACGAGTGGTCCCGCCGCTGCCAGACTCGCTGGGGGGGGTCGAGGGACCAGCGCTCGACCCCGCCCTCCTGGGTGCCCAGCAGGAGCTCTCCTCCTCTCCACGCGCAGCACAGGGCGGGGCTCCCGGGGCGGAGCTCCTGCTGGAGAGCTCCCTCGGACGACCACACGCGGACCGTCCCCGCCGAGCCGACGGCCGCCAGCCGACCCTCGCCGGGCTCGAGGGCCAGGTCCAGGACCCAAGCGTCCAACTCGGCGAAGAGCGCCGGCGGTCCCTCAGCGGGCCAGCGCCAGATCCGCCCGTCCTCGGCGCCCAGGTAGGCGGAAGCCCCCGCCAACCCGCAGGCGCTGGACAGGGGCGCGCGCAGGTCCGCGGCCGGGGTCAGCTCGCCGCTCTCCAGGTCGAGCGTGGCCAAACGACCGCCGGTCTCGACCAGGCCGAGCTGGGTGGGCCCGCGGGCCAGCCCGCTCAGCACCTCGCCGACCTCGAGCCGGCGTTCGCGCGGCGGGCGCAGGGGGTCGCTCCACACCGCCAGCTGACCGTGGACCCCCAGCCCGACCTCGCGCTCGCCCACGCTCAGGTAGGCCGCCCAGGGTCCGGCCAAGCTCGTCCCCCGCCAGGGCGGCGTCGCCCCGCTTGGGTCGACCCGCTTCAGGTCGCGGCGGGTCGCGAAGAGAAGCGCCCCCGCCTGCCCGGACTCCAGGCTGACTGGGGTGGGAGCGCGCCAGCAGGCGACGAGGCGGCGGACCTGGCGCCAGGCCCGCAGGAAGGCTCCGCGGGCGCGCGGCGTGTCCTCGAGCCGCAGGCTCTCGGCGAGGAGGGCCGCGGCCTCGTTGTGGGCCCGCCGCTCCAGCAGGAGCTCGCCTCGCTCGCGCAGGCTGCGGGCCAGGGCGCTGCGCTGGGCGAGGACAGCGCCCTCGGCCGCCTGCCGCGCGCGGCGCTCTTCCGCGCGAGCGCTCTGCGCCGCGCCGAGCGCCTCCTCGGCTCGCGCTCGCTCGCGACGCGCCTCCTCCGCCCGGGCCTGCTCTGCGCGCCAGGCCGCCTGAGTCTCGCGGTAGCTCCACACCCCGCCGGCGAGAGCTGCGACGGCCAGGACCGTGAGCGCCAGCGCGCTCGCGGCGCTCAGGCCAGCCAGGGCTCGGTTCCGGCGGGCCCAGCGGCGAGTTCGCTCCAGGCGCGTGAGGGGGCGGGCCTCAACCGCCTCGCCCTCCAGGAATCGCCGCAGCTCTTGGGCCAGCGCCGCTCCGTTGGGGTAGCGCCGGGCGGGCTCCTTCTCGAGGCAGCGCTGGACCACGGTCTGCAGGTCGACCGGCACGCGCGCGGCGACCTGGCGCAGGGGCGGTGGCTCCAGCGAAGCGATCGCGACCAGGACCTCGGCCAGGCCCTCCTCGTTGCCGCCGAAGGGCAGCCGACCGCTTAGGGCGTGGTAGAGGACGGCTCCCAGCGAGAACACGTCGCTCGCGGGGGTCGCCTGCTCACGGGCGGCCTGCTCTGGACTCATGAAGGCAGGGGTGCCCACCAAGGCCTCGGCGTGGGTCAGCTGGACGTCGAGGCTAAGGTCGCGCGCCAGGCCGAAGTCGGTCAAGCGCGCGGCGCCCCCCTCGCGTTCGATCAACACGTTGCCGGGCTTGAGGTCCCGGTGCACGATCCCCGCGGCGTGAGCCACCCCTACCGCCTCCGCCACCTGCTGGACCCAGCTGACGACCTGACGGATCGAGGGGTCGCGCGCGAGGGCTTGCTCGAGCGTCTCGCCTGCGACGAGCTCCATCACGAGGAAGGGCTCGCCCCCCAGCTCGCCGACCTCGTAGACGGGCACGAGGTTGCGGTGGCTGAGGGTGGCGCAGGCCCGCGCCTCGCGGGCGAAGCGCTCTCGCGCCCGCGCAGCGACGGGGCCCTCGTCGCGCGGGAGGAGCTGCTTGATCGCGACCCGTCGCCCGAGCTGAGGGTCGAAGGCTTGGTAGACCACGCCCATGCCGCCCCGACCCAGCTCGCGCTCGAGCAGGTAGCGACCCAGGGCGGGGGGCGGGACTGCTCCGCTCCAGCCGGCTGGGAGGCGCTCCAGCCAGGCCAGCGTGGCAGAGTCGATCAGCCCGAGACCCAGAGCCTGCTCACGCAGGGGGAGCCCCGTCTGCGCGCACTGGCCGCGCAGCTGCGCGATCTGCTCGGCGCTCAGGCCAGCGCGAGCCTGGAGCCACTCGATCAATCCCTCGTCGCCGCTCGACGTCTGCACGGGGCCATGCTCGGGGCGGGGCCCGACCATGGCAAGCAGCGCTCAGACGAAGAGGCGGAAGAGCAGGTAGAGCCCGCCGGCCATCAGCATCGCGGCCGGCAGGGTCAGGATCCAGGCCAGCGCAATGTTGCGGACCGTCTTGCCCTGGACCCCGGTCTTGCTCGCGATCATGGTCCCCGCCACGCCCGAGCTGAGCACGTGGGTCGTGCTGACCGGGAGCCCGGCGAAGGCGGCGACGCCGATCGTCGACATGGCCACGATCTCGGCGCAGGCGCCCTGGGCGTAGGTTAGGTGGCTCTCGCCGATCTTCTCGCCGATCGTGACCACGATCCGCTTCCAGCCGATCATGGTCCCGATCCCCAGCGCGAGCGCCACCAGCACGATCACGAAGGTCGGCGAGTAATCGGTCAAGCCGCGCAGGCGCCCGAGGTCAGCCGCGATCGCCGCCTCCTGCTCGGCGTTGGGCTCGAGCGCCTTCCGGCTGAGGAGGGCCTTCCAGGCCTGCTCGAAGCGCAGCCCGCTCTCGCGCACCGACCAGCGCTGGTTGCGCGGGATCTCCCCCACGCTCTGCTTGCCGGCGAGGATCGTGCGGATCCGCTCCAGGTGGAACAGGGCCATCACGCCCGCGTCCTTGCTGCTCTCGGGCGTGTAGGCGTGAGGGAGGATCTTGGGCGGCTTGTTGAGGGTGCCCAGGGTCTGGAGCTCCTCGTCGACCTTGGCCAGCGCGGCGCTGTCGACCCCCGCGATCCCGGCCCCGAGGACGCGCTGCTCGAAGGCCTCGGCGGCCGCGACCGTCTGCTGGAGCTGCTCGGGCTTGGCGGCGAGGTCGAGCGCGAAGTTGGCCGGGAGCACGCCGATCAGGATCAGCATGATCAAGCCGATCCCCTTCTGCCCGTCGTTGCTCCCGTGGGCGAAGCTCACGCCCGAGCAGGTGCCGATCAGGATCCAGCGAATGTAGCCGGGGGGCGGCTGGTCCTCGGGCGGGGGCTGGTAGAGCCGCTCGTCGGTGAGGAGCTTGCGGGCCAGGAGCAGGAGCCCGCCCGCGACCAGGGCCCCGAAGATCGGCGAGATCAGCAGCGAGGCCCCCACGTGCTCGGCCTTGCCCCAGTTGACGCCGCTGCCGAAGGAGTGCCCCGGCAGCATCGAGTTCGCCAGGCCGACGCCCAGGATCGCGCCGATCAGGGTGTGAGAGCTCGAGGCGGGCAGGCCGAGATACCAGGTGCCCAGGTTCCAGAGGATCGCGGCGATCAAGAGCGCCATCACCATGGCCAAGCCCGCGCCGGCGCCGCCGGTCACGAGCAGCTCCACGGGCAGGAGGTGAATGATCGCCATCGCGACCGCGATCCCGCCCATGAACACGCCCAGGAAGTTGCAGATTCCCGAGAGGACCACCGCGTGGGTGGCCTTCATGGAGTTGGTGTAGATCACCGTCGCCACCGCGTTGGCGGTGTCGTGGAAGCCGTTGACGAACTCGAAGCCGAACGCGATCAGCAGCGAGACGCCCAAAATGAGCAGGGGGAACCAGCCGAGGTCCAGGACGCCTTCGAACACGTGAGCCTCCAGGGCTTCGTTGGCGGCAGACTAGTGAGGGGGGATACGTTGCGTCTTAAAGGCTGGGCAAAGGGAGCGCTTCACCGCTTGGCTGCACGGGCGCGGGCGAGCTCTCGCTCCATTTGGCGGAGGGCCTGTTGCTCCTCCGGGCGCTTGGCGGAGCGACCGGCCCGCTCGAGGGCGTCCTGGGACTCGTCGAGCTCACCGCGCGCGAAGTGGGCCCGCGAGATCGCCAGGTGGGCCTTGCAGCTCTCGACGAGCTGCAGGGAGCTGCGGGCCGTCTCGAAGGCCTCGTCCACCTCGCCCTCGCTGACGAGCACGTGCGCGAGGGAGGCGAGCAGGCTCGCCCGCACCGGGTCGGGGGGGCCGAGGGCGAGCGCGGCGCGGTAGTGGGGCACGGCGACGCTGAAGAGCTCGGCCTCGGCCGCCTGGGCCGCGACGAAGGTCTCGGCCTGGCAGCGGCGCGCAGGCTTGCTCTGGCGCAGGCCCGCCAGCAGCAGCTCGCTGGCGTCCGCGAAGCGCTGGGGCAGGTGTCGAGCCACCAGGCGCACGAGGTGCTGGTGGAGGATCCGGCGCTCTCGGGGGGAGACCCCCTCGGGCGTGGGGTTGTCGCCCAGGTCCTTCAGCGCGGCCGCGAGGGTCACCGCCCGTTCGGGGGCGGGGAGCGCGCGGGCCAGGCCCACCGAGCAGTAGCCGCGGTGATAGCGCACCTCCTCCGGATTGGGCGGGTCACACGCGAGGGCGGCGTCGTAGGACGCGACCGCGGCGGCGAAGCGCTGGGCGGCGGCGCTGAGCGCGGCCAGGGTCAGCAGGCTCTTGCCTTCGCGACGGGAGGCCAGCCAGCTCCGACACTGGGCCACGACTCGGTCGTGCAAGGCCGCCGTCGTCGGATCCTGGAGTGCGCGCTTGGGGAGGACTCGCAGCGCGTGGAGCCGGTGACGGAGGCCGACGTCCTGGGCGACCGGGAGCGTGTCGAAGCGCTCCAGCGCCCGGAGCGGGGCCTCCTCGGCGCCGGGCACGTCGTCGAGGCAAGGGCGCTCGCCGCGCTCGCTCAGGAAGCGCTGCCAATAGAGGTAGAGGTAGGCCTCTCGCAGGCGGAGCTGCGGGCGGCTGGCGGCGGGGAGGGAGGCTCGCGCCAGCGCGGCCTGGCGCAGGCCGTAGCGCAGCCAGCACTCCGCGCGGACCACCACCACTCCCCGGCCCTTCCCTTCGCTGAAGAAGTTCAGCCGCTCGAGCGCGAGCTCGAGCGGGAGCAAGCAGACCGCGAGCCGATCCGGGAAGCAGCGCTGCAGGCGCGCGCCCAGGAGCAGCTGGCGGGGGCGCTCGCCGAGCTGGCGGATCGAGCGCACGACCTCCCCCAGGGGGTCCTCCTTGCCGAGGGCTGCGAGGAGCTTCACCGCGCGGCGGAGATCGAGGGTCGAGCAGTCTCGCCGGAGGGCTTCGTGCACCAGGGAGAGGGCTCCCTCGCGATCTCCTGGGCGGCCTCGCGCGAGGAGGCGCTCGGCGTGCAGGAGCTGAGCTGGGGGGAGCGGTGGCAGGCGGAGCTGGCGGCCGAGCGCCTCGAGCTCGCCCTCGCCGCGGAGCAGGAGCAGGCAGGTCGCGAGGAGCGGGCGCTCACGCGCCTCCGGTCGGACTCGCTCCAGCGCGCGGGCCAGGGCCTCGGGATCCCGCTGCTCGACCCGGATCCAGGCCTCGCTCAGCGCCAACGAGGTAGCCTCGGGGGTCCCTGGCGACACGCGCGCCTGGGCCTGCTCCAAGGCAGCGAGGGCCTCCTGGATCTCTGCGAGCTGGAGGTGTTCGAGGGCGCGGGCCGAGCAGGAGAGGGGGGTGGGATCCAGCGCGAAGGAGCGCTCGAGGTGTTCGATCGCCTCGCGCGGCTGGCCGCTCAGGGCGAGGGCGCGGCCGAAGCGCAGCTGGTCGGCTGCGATCGACTGAGGAGGCCAGGAGGGGAGCTCCAAGCTGAACAGGCGCGAGTAGAAGGGCGCCGCGAGGACGAGGGTCTTGGGGGTGTCCAGGCTGTGAGCCATGGCGCGCAGGGCGCGCGCGGAGCGCGGAGCCCGGCGGACCCAGGCCAGGGCGACCTCGTGGTGGAGCGCGGCGAGCCCGGCGTGCTCCTTCCAAGCCGGCAGACGCTCGGCCAAGAGCTCCTGGAGCCCGCGCAGCTGCTGAGAGAGCTCCAGCGCGGACAGGCAGCGGCGGATCTCGGTGGCTGCGCTCTCTTCCTTGAGCCCGCGCTTCGCCACGAGGTTGGCGGCGAAGGTGGCGCGCAAGGTCAGGGCGGCCGCGCGGGCCGGACCCCCGAGCTGAGCCTGCGCTTCTGCGAGCTCGTATCCGTTCCAGAGCTGGTTGACGTCGAGGCGGCTCGGGGGGAGCGCAGCCAGGGAGCGCAGGATCGCCGCGCGCTCCTCGGGGGTCGCCTCCGCGCAGAGTCGCCGCAGGCCAGCGGGCGAGCTGCCCAGGAGCCGGGCTGCGCGGGCGGCGGGAGTCCCGGAGGCGAAGGCGGGCGAGGGAGGCGGCTCGCTCAGCGTGGGCTCGCTGGGCGCGGGTGAGGGCGCGGGCTCGCTGGGCGCGGGGACGAGCGCGAGGGTCGGGCTGGGGGTGGGCTCGCGCCTCGGGCGATCCCTGAGCTGGCTCCAGGCCCCCAGCGCGAGGGCCGCGAGCGCCAGCGCTCCGGCGAGGAGGAACCTGCTCCACCCCGGGCGGACCGCCTCGGGGGAGGCCTGGCGGAGCGCGCGGGCCAGCGCCTCGCCGTCGGGGTAGCGCTCGGCGGGGTCCTTGGCGAGGCAGCGCAGGCAGACCTGCTCGAGGTCCCTGGGGACGGGCTTGGGCGCCAGCGCGCTGGGGGCCTGGGGCGGCTCCTCGAGCACGCGGCGGAGGGTGTCGATCAGGGTCGCGCCGCGGCAGGGGGGCTGACCAGTCAGGAGGGCGTAGAGCAGGGCGCCCAGGCCGTAGACGTCGGTGGCGGGGCTGCTGGGCTCGCCGGAGCCGCACTGCTCGGGGGCGAGGTAGCCGGGCGAGCCGAGGACCTCGCCGGTCTGGGTCAGGCGCTGGCTGCGGTCGAGGCGCGTGGCGAGGCCGAAGTCGGTCAGGAGGGGGGCGCCGTCGAGGGCGCGGACGAGCACGTTGGCGGGCTTGACGTCGCGGTGCAGGACGCCGCGCTGGTGGGCGTAGCCCAGCGCGTCGGCGAGGGAGGCCACCAGCTCGCGGGCCTCCCAGGCGTCGAGGGGGCCGTCCTGGGCGAGGCGGGCGGCGAGGTCGCTGCCCCCGACGAGCTCCATGGCGAGCCAGGGGCGGCCGAGCTCGTCGCGGCCGGCGTCGAGGATCGAGACGAGGTGGGGGTGCTTGAGCTGGGCGAGGGTGTGGCCCTCCAGAGCGAAGCGCTCGAGGAGGTCGGGCTCGCAGTCCTCGACGTCGAGGATCAGCTTGAGGGCGACCTCGTGCCCGAGGCGCTCGTGGCGCGCCCGATAGACCACGCCCATCCCGCCCCGGCCGAGCTCGGCCAGGGGCAGGTAGGGACCGATCGCGCGTCTCGCCTCACCCACCAGGTGAGCATGCCACAGGTCACGGCACTAGTTGCTGGTGCCCATGCCGGTGCCCGTGCCCGTGCCCGAATCAGACGGTGCCGAGGAGCTGTCGCAGTCAGCGAAACTCGAAAACTGGAGAGCGCGGTGATTGCTCACGAACCTGACTTCTTCGAGTTTTCCAGTCTTCCCCGTTCGAATCAGCTAGTCAGGAGGGAGCTGTCGCAGAGTGCGACAGCTCCTCCCCCTTTGGATAGAACCGCCAAGAGCGCCAAGAACGCCAAGATTCGCCATTCCTTGGCGTTCTTGGCGTTCTTGGCGGTTATCTCCAGAATGCGAAGCTACTAGTTGGTGGGCGGCGCGTAGCTGGTCAGCTTGATCCCTTCGACCGCGGCGAGGTATTCGTCGATGCTCGGGGTCCGGCCGAGGATCGTCGAGAGCACGACCACCGGCGTCGAGGCCAGGAGGGACTCGCCCTTCTTCTCCTCGCTGTCGGCGACCACGCGGCCCTGGAAGAGGCGGGTCGAGGTCGCCATGACCGTGTCGCCCTTCTCGGCCTTCTCCTGGTTGCCCATGCAGAGATTGCAGCCCGGGCGCTCGAGATACATCGTGTTCTCGTAGGACGTGCGCGCGCTGGTCTTGGGGTTGGCGTCGTCGAACTCGAAGCCCGAGTGCTTCTGCAGGACCTCCCAGTCCCCTTCGCGCTTGAGCTCGTCCACGATGTTGTAGGTCGGGGGCGCGACCACCAGCGGGGCCTTGAACTCGACCGACCCCTGCTGCCGCTCGATGTTGCGGAGCATCTGGGAAATGATCTTCATGTCGCCCTTGTGGACCATGCAGGAGCCGACGAAGCCCAGGTCGACCCGCTTCTGGCCGCCGTAGTGGGAGATCGGGCGGATCGTGTCGTGGGTGTAGCGCTTGGACACGTCGTCGTTGTCGACGTCGGGGTCCGCGATCATGGGCTCGTTGATCTGGTCGAGGTCGACCACGAACTCACCCGCGTACTTGGCGTTGGCGTCGGGGCTCAGGGGCGGCTTGGCGCCCGAGCGGATCTCCTCGATCCGCTGCTCGGCCTTGGCGATCAAGCCCGCGAGGACCTGCTTCTCGTTGTCCATGCCGCGCTCGATCATGATCTGGATCCGCGACTTGGCGATCTCGAGCGACTCGATCAGGGTCTCGGGCTGCGAGATGCAGATCGAGGCCTTGGCCTTCATCTCGGCGGTCCAGTCGGTGAACGTGAAGGCCTGGTCCGAGAGCAGGGTCCCAATGTGGACCTCGATGATCTTGCCCTGGAAGATGTTCTCGCCCGCGAACTCCTTGAGCATCTGCGCCTGGGTGGCGTGGACCACGTCGCGGAAGTCCATGTGGTCCTTGAGGGTTCCCTTGAAGGTCACCTTGACCGACTGCGGGATCGGCATCGTCGCCTCGCCGGTGGCGAGGGCCAGGGCCACGGTCCCCGAGTCGGCGCCGAAGGCGACGCCCTTCGACATGCGCGTGTGCGAGTCGCCGCCAATGATCACGGCCCAGTCGTCGACGGTCAGGTCGTTGAGGACCTTGTGGATCACGTCGGTCATGGCCAGGTAGACGCCCTTGGGATCACGGGCCGTGATCAGGCCGAAGGCGTTCATGAAGTTCATCAGCTTGGGGATGTTCTGCTCGGCCTTGCGGTCCCAGACCGAGGCCGTGTGGCAGCCCGACTGGTAGCCGGCGTCGACCGTGGGGGAGATCACGGTCGCGGCCATCATCTCCAGCTCCTGGGAGGTCATCAGGCCGGTCGTGTCCTGGGAGCCGACGATGTTGACCTTGACGCGCACGTCCGAGCCGGCGTGGAGCACCTTGCCCGGGGTCACGCCGACCGCGTTCTGGTTGAAGATCTTCTCGACGGCGGTCAGGCCCTGGCCCTCGTGGGAGATCTCCCGCGAGGCGGCGTAGACCGCGGGCGCCTCGACGCCCAGGATCTCGGCCGCGGTGGTCTGGAGCTTCTTGCCGAACACGACCGCATACGAGCCGCCAGCGCGAATGAACTCCAGCTTCTGGGGAGTCAGCGCCGAGGAGATGTCCATTAGCTCCTTGGAGCCGGTCTCGTCGTAGAGCTTCTTGGTCTTGGTGTTGATCGTCAGGACGGTGCCCGTGTCGACCGAGTAGACCTGCTCGAGGACCGGCTCCCCGTCCTCGTCCATGACGGGCTCGCCATTGGCGTCGAGGGACTTGGTCCAGTTCTTGAGGTCGAGCCCGATCCCGCCGGTGACGCCGACGGTGGTCAGGAAGATCGGCGAGATCCCGTTCGTGCCGCCCACGATCGGGGCGATGTTGATGAAGGGCACGTAGGGGCTGGCCTGGACGCCGGTCCACAGGGCGACGTTGTTCACGCCGGACATGCGCGAGGAGCCCACGCCCATGGTCCCCTTCTCGGCGACGAGCATCACGCGCTTGTCGGGGTGCTTCGCCTTGAGGTCCAGCAGGAGCTGCTGCTTGTCCTTGTCGAACTCGAACAGGCACTGGCCGTGCAGCTCGCGGTCCGAGCGGGAGTGCGCCTCGCCGCCGGGCGAGAGGTGGTCGGTCGAGACGTCGCCGATCGCCGTGACCAGGGTCACGACCTGGATCGTCTCGTCGACCGGGGGCAGCTTGGTGAAGAACTCGGCCTGGACGTAGCTCTCGAGGACCTCGGTCGCGAGGGCGTGGCCAGCCTGGTGGGCGGCCCGCAGCCGGTCGGTGTCGGCCTCGTAGAGGAAGACCTGGGTCTTGAGCACGTCGGCGGCCTTGCGGGCCACAGCGGCGTCCTCGCCGAGCAGGAGGTTGAGCAGGACCTCGACCGAGGGGCCGCCCTTCATGTGCGAGAGCAGCTCGAAGGCGAAGTCGGGGCTGATCTCCGGCACGACCCGCTCGCCGAGGGCGATCGCCTCGAGGAAGCGGGCCTTCACGCCCGCGGCGCTCGTGGTGCCCGGGAGGGTGTTGTAGATCAGGAAGTTGAGCGAGCCCTCGCGGTGCTCGTGCTCGGGGTCCTCGATCTGGGAGATCAGGACCTCGACGAACTCGGCGTCCTCGATCGGCTGGGGGTGCAGCCCCTGCTGCTTGCGCGCTTCGATCTGGGCAAGGTAGTCGGCGTAGACGCTCACGGTCGTCTCCTCAGCTAGGGCGCGCGGCGCGAACTCGGACGCGGCGCGGCTCAGGGCGGTTCTCGAGAAGCGGAGACTCTAGCGCGAGCGCTCAAACAAAGGCAGCGCCAGGGGAGCGTTGGCGGCGGGGGGGCTAGTCACCGGTGCCTGCGGGCGGCGCTTGGCCTTGCGGAGACTCGCGGCGCCTCGTTGGATTGGGCCCGTGCCAGACCAGGACCGTCGACTGCTCGAGGACCCCGTCGCCCCCACCCTGAGGCGGCTGGCCTGGCCCATGCTGCTGGGGATCGCCGCGATCGTGGTGTTCAACGTGGTCGACACCTTCTGGGTCGGCCGGCTGGGGCCCGAGGCCCTGGCGGCCATGAGCTTCACCTTCCCCGTGGTCATGGTCGTCACGAGCCTGGCCATGGGGATCAGCGTCGGCGCGACCGCCGTGATCGCGCGCGCGATCGGGGAGTCCGAGCAGGAGGCCGTGCGCCGGCTGACGAGCGCGGCCCTGCTGCTCGCGCTCCTGGTGGTCGGTGTGGTGGCCGCGGTGGGGCTCGTGACCCTGGGGCCGCTCTTCCGGGCCCTCGGCGCGAGCGAAGAGCTGCTCCCGCTGGTGGCCGCCTACATGGTGCCCTGGTACCTGGGCGTGGGGTTGCTGGTCGTGCCCATGGTCGGCAACGGCGCGATCCGGGCCACGGGCGACACCCGGACCCCCAGCCTGGTGATGGTCGTGGCGGGGCTGACCAACGCGGTGCTCGACCCGCTGCTGATCTTTGGGATCGGGCCCTTCCCGGCGCTCGGGCTGCAGGGCGCCGCGCTGGCCACGGTCGGGAGCTACTCGCTCGCGTTGATCGCGGCGCTCTATCTGCTCGGGCGCCGGCTGCGCCTGCTCTGCCGACCCACGCTCGCCAGCCTGCCGGCCTCCTGGCGGCGGATCCTGCGGATCGGGTTGCCGGCCGCCGCGACCTTCCTGATCGGACCGGTGGCGATCGGGCTCCTGACGCGCCTGGTCTCGGGCCACGGAGACGAGGCCGTGGCGGGCTTCGGGGTCGGGACCCGGATCGAGAGCCTGGCCCTGATCCCCATTGGCGCCCTCTCGACCGCCGTCACGCCCTTCATTGCGCAGAACCTGGGCGCCAACAACTGCGAGCGGATCCGCGCCGCCGTGCGGGCCTGCGCCTGGACGGCCCTGGTGGTCGGGCTCGGGGCCGCGCTGGTCCTGGCGATCCTGGCCCGGCCCCTGGGGCGGCTCTTCAACTCCGATCCGGTCGTGATCGCGGCCGCCGCGAGCTACCTGTGGGCGGTCCCGCTCAGCTTCCCCGGCCTCGCCCTGGCGCAGCTCATGGGCAGCTGCTTCAACGCGCTGGACCGACCCCTCAGGGCGACCTTCCTGGTGGCCGTCCGGCTGGTCGGCTTGGCGGTGCCGCTCGCGGCGCTCGGCTCGGCGCTCTTCGGGCTGATCGGCCTCTTCGGCGGGATCGCGGCGGCCAACCTGGCCGTGGGCGGCCTGGCGCTGTGGCTCGTGCGCCGCCAGCTGAGCGAGGTCGAGCAGCGAGCGCCCCGGCCGGCGCCCGCGGTCGCCCCCGCCTAAGTCCTGCGGGGGCGTCCCCAGGAAAATCCTCAAGATCGGAGCGCTGTCTGGCCGAAGGACGAGGTGGAGGCTCTCTCACCATGGACGGCAAGGACACCACCGCCAACATCGCTCGCCCGAACCGGCTCCCCCGGTCGCTCCCCGCGCCGGAGGCGGCCCGCGCGGCGGAAGCCCGCGCGGAGGAAGCCCGCGCCGAGGCCGAGCTGGAGCGGAGTCACCCCCTCGCGGCGGCGCCGGAGCGCCTGGCGCGCCGCACGATCGAGAGCCACGAGCTCGAGGAGCTCGAGCGCCTGGTGCTCGACGCCCTGGCCGCGGACCCCGGCCTGCGCACGCGCAGCACGATCTCGGGCCCCCAAATGCGCCTCCAGCGCCGGCGCGGGCGCCGCCCGGAGCTCTGATTCTCGGAGGGCTCCGCCGGGCAGCGCGCCCGAGCCCGAGAACGACGAGAGCAGGAGCTGTCGCTGACTGCGGCAGCTCCCTCGCGTTCCAGGGTTGGAACGGAGAAAACTGGAAAACTAGAAAGCGCGGTGACTGCCGGGCGGAGTTGCCTTCTTCTAGTTTTCTAGTTTTCCCCGTTCATAACTCGATTTGGAGGGAGCTGCCGCTGACTGTGACCGCTCCTCCTTTCCTCGCACTCCGGGCACGGGGCACGGGCACGACTGGGAGTTTGCGGTCTGTAGTAGCGCTAACGCTCGCCGCCTAGCGCTCTTCCTTGGCCAGGTTTTCCAGGTCGCGCTGGCGGTGGTTGCGGAACTCCTCCCAGCGCGGGCTGTGGCGCTGGAGCAGCGATCGCTCGGCTAGCCGCAGGCTGGCGCGCAGGTGCGGGACCCGCTGGGCCGGCGCGGCTCGCGCGGCGAGCTTGTGGAGGTTGGCGGCCCGGAGCAGGAGGCCGTGCTGCTCGGGGAAGCGCTCGAGGCCCGCCTCGACGACGGCGATCCCCTTCTCCAAGGCCGCTCGGCGCTCGCGGCTGGCGCTGGGGGGCCAGGTCTCGGCGACCCGCTCGTGGAGCATCGAGAGCTGGTAGTAGCCCTCTACGCACACCAGCTCCTCGAGGAAGGTCTCCAGCTCGAGTCGCCAGGCCGCCAGACGCGCGCGCGCGTCTCGGCGGCGGGACTCGTCGTCGTCGAAGGGGGTCGGGCTGCCGAGCTCGATCCCCCAGCGGAAGCGCGCCACCTGGCTCAGCTCCAGCGCGAGCTGAGGCGCGCTGCGCTCGCCGCGGCTGGCGGCGAAGAGCTCGCGGTAGCGTGCCAAGGCCTCGACCAGCGACCCTTGGCGCACCAGCTCGCGGGCTGCGCGCCAGGCTGAGGAGCGCGCGGAGTCGGGGCGGAGGGCCTCCAGCAGCGCCAGCCAGGCTCTGGGCTTCTCGCTCGGCGCGGCCCTGCGATAGCCCTCGGCGAGGGGGCCGATCCCCGGCTCGCCCAGGCGGGTCAGCGCGTGGGGGTGACCCCGGAGCGCCGCCTCCTCGAGGAGGTAGTGACCGACGGGGTTCTTGCCCGAGGAGACCATGACCAGGATCTGGCCCAGGTAGGGGATCGGCTCCCAGTGCTGCCGCGTGAGGTGGTCGCAGAGCACCAGCCACAGGTTGGGCGCGGTGATTCCCCGGCGCAGGTCGCAGAAGGCCCGCCAGAGCACCTCGTGCTCGGCGGGGGTCAGGGCTCGCCCGCTGAGCAGGAGGCGGGTTCGCTCCTCCTCGCGGCCCTTGGCCAGGCTGGCTCGGGCGCGCTCGACCTCGCCCTCGTAGGCGGCCGCGTCGCCCTGGGTGCGGGCGAAGGCGACCACGTTGGCGGGGAGGTCCAGGTAGGGGGCCGGACGCGCGGGGGTCTGGTGAGGGGCCGCCGAAGCGCTGGGCTGGGGGCTCGGGGCGAGGGTCGGAGCCGCCGCGAGAGAGGGCGCCGGGCGGGCGCGCGCGGCCCGCGCCTTCAGGGCGCCGGCGAGGGCCAGGCCGCCCGCCAGGAGGAGCAGCAGCGCGAGCGAGAGGGGCAGCGCCAGCGAGCGCGCCTCGTGCTCTGCGCCCTGGTCCAAGGCCTCGGCGAAGGCAGCCGCGCTGGGGCGCTGGCGGGGGTCCTTGGCCAGCGCGCGCAGGCAGAGTCGGTCCAGCCAGGGCGGGACCTCTGCCAGCTGCTCGCGCAGCGGCGCTGGCTCCTGGTGGCTGATCGCGTCGAGGGTGGCCAGCACGCTCCCCTGAGCCTCGATCGGGGGGCGTCCGCTCAGGCACTCGTAGACGAGGGCGGCCAGCGAGTAGACGTCGCTCGCGGCCTCGGCGGCCCCGTGCGCGACCTCGGGCGCCATGTAGACCGGCGTGCCGGTCACGTCCGCGGTGCGGGTCAGGCGGGTCGCGTCGTCCAGGCGCGCCACGCCGAAGTCCGCCAGCAGGGGGGTCCCGCGCTCGTCGAAGAGCACGTTGTCCGGCTTGAGGTCGCGATGCACGATCCCCGCCGCGTGGACGTGCGCCAGGGCGTCGGCGAGCTGACGCGCCAGCTCGCGCGCGTCCTCGGGCGGGAGGACGCCGCGCTTGAGCCGATCGGCCAGGCTCCCGCCGGCCGCCAGCTGGAGCACGAGGTAGGGGTCCCCCGCGTGGACGCCGGCCGCGTGGACCTCGAGCACGTTGGGGTGACCCTCGAGGCGGGCCATGGCCTGGCCCTCGCGCAGCAAGCGCTCTTGCTCGAGCTCGCTCGAGCCGCTCGCCAAGCGCTTGAGCGCGCGCACGGCGCCCGTGGGGAGGTGGGTCGCCCGGTAGACCTGGGCCATGCCGCCGGCGCCGAGGGGCGCCTCGAGGCGATAGTCGCCGACCTGCGCGCCGGGCGCCCAGCCAGGCTGGCCTGTGGAGGGAACGACCAAGCCGGACTACCGCCGCAGGTGGAGGCCCTTGAGCCGCGTGAAGCTCGCGTAGCCGTAGCGCGAGAGGGTCACCCCGCGCCCGCTCTCCTTCCAGCCGGTCCAGGGCAGGCCGGGGTCGAGCACGTCGCAGCGGTTCTGGAACACGGTCCCCGCCTCGAGGCGGTCGGCGAACCAGTCGGCGCGCTCGGCGCTCTCGGTCCACACCGAGGCCGTCAGCCCGAAGCGCGAGTCGTTCATCTTGGCCAGGGCCTCGGCGTCGTCGTCGACGGGGTGCACGCACACCAGCGGGCCGAAGCTCTCCTCCTGCATCGCGAGGCAGCCCTGGGGCACGTCGCGCAGGAGCGTCGCCTGGAAGTACCAGCCCGTCTCGCGCCCGCGCTCGCCGCCCGCCACCAGCTTGGCGCCGCTCTCGAGGGCGTCGCGGACGTGGGTCTCGAGCAGCTCGGGGGCGCGCTCGGTCGCCTGGGGGCCGAGGGTCGTGGCTTCGTCGAGGGGGTCTCCGTGGGCCCAGCCGGCCAGGGCCGCCTCGGCCCGCTCGAGGAACTCCTCGTAGCGGCTGCGGTGCACGTAGACCCGCTCGATCGCGCAGCAGGACTGGCCGGCGTTGTAGCAGGCGCCTTCGACCACGTTGGGCGCGCTGAACTCGAGGTCGGCGTCCTCGGCCACGTAGGCCGGGTCCTTGCCGCCGAGCTCCAGCCCGACCGGCACGAAGCGCTCGCGCGCGGCGCGCTGGACGGCCAGGCCGCCCCGGACCGAGCCGGTGAAGCCGACCCCGTCGATCCGCGCGTCGCCCAGCCAGGCAGCCGTGTGGTCGTGGGTCAGCACGACCTGGCGCAGCGCGCCCTCGAGCGGGGCGAAGATCCGCTCGAACCACTCGCCGACCAGGGGCGTGCGCTCGCTGTGCTTGAGCAGGACGGCGTTGCCGGCGGCCAGCGCCGGGATCACGACGTTGACCGGGATCAGCAGCGGGTAGTTCCAGGCGGCCAGGTTGGCGATCACGCCCAGCGGCTCGTGGCGGATCCGGCGCTCGATCACGCCCTCGCCGCGCCCCGGCAGGTCCTCGAGCACGTCGGTCGCCAGGGCCGTGGGCGCCAGCGAGAGCACGTGCTCGGCGCGCGCCACGCAGCCCTGGACCTCGCCCCGCGACTGGCTGATCGGCTTGCCGACCTGGAGCGTCACGTCGCGCGCGATCGCCTCGGCGTGCTCGCTGAAGCCGGCCAGCGCCGCCCCGATCCGCTCGACGCGCTCGGCGAGGGGGACCTCGCGCCAGGCGCGCTGCGCCGCGACCAGCCCGTCGAGGAGCTCGTCGCGCCGCTCGTCCATGTAGGGGTGCTCGCAGACGGTCGAGCCGTCGTGCGGGTTGATCACGACCTGCGTCATCAGCTCTCCAGGCAGCCGAGGTAGGCCAGCAGCGCGGCCTGGGTGCGCTCGAGCTCGTGGTTGGTCAGGACCAGGTCGTAGCGCCAGCCCTCACGCACCTCGGCCTCGGCGAAGCGCATGCGCCGCTCGATCTCTTCGGGCTCCGTGTCGCCCCGGCCCTCGAGCCGCCGGCGCAGCTCGTCGAGGCTGGGGGGCTTGAGGAACACCGTCAACAGGGGCAGGCCCTGCTCGCGCAGGAGCTGGGCGCCCTGGACGTCGATATCGAGCAGCACGACCTTCCCGGCCGCCAGCGCCTCCTCGACGGGCTCGCGCGGGGTGCCGTAGTAGGTCTCGCCGTGGACCTGGGCCCACTCCAGGAAGCGGTCCGCGTCGATCCGGCGGCGGAACTCGTCGACCTCGAGGAAGTAGTACTCGACCCCGTGCCGCTCCTCGCCGCGGGGGGCGCGGGTCGTGGCAGAGATCGAGAGCTGGGCGTAGCCGCCCGCGACCAGGCGCTCGCACACCGAGCTCTTGCCGACCCCCGAAGGGCCCGAGACGACCAGGATCGTTCCGCCCGCGCCGCTCACTCGAGGTTGGCCAGCTGCTCTTTGAGCCGCTCGACGCAGAGCTTGAGCTCGAGGGCTCGCTGCACGAGCGCCCCGTCCCGGCACTTGTTGCCCATGGTGTTCGCCTCGCGCAGGAGCTCTTGCGCGAGGAACTCCAGCTTGCGACCCACCGGCTCCGACGCCTGCGCCAGGGTCTGCTCGACCTGGTCCAGGTGGCTGCCGAGGCGCTGCAGCTCTTCGGCGACGTCGGCCTTGTCCGCGAGGAGCGCGACCTCGCGCGCCAGCTCGCCCGGCTCGACCACGCCGCCCGCCAGCTCGCTGATCCGCTCGCGCAGGCGCTCGGCCGCGGCCTCGACCGCGAGCGGGGCCTCGCGCTCGACCACGGCCGCGTGCTCGCGCATCTCGGCGGTGATCGCGCGCAGGTCGTCGCCGAGGCCCAGGCCCTCGGTCCGGCGCATGGCGATCAGCTTGGCGAGGGCCTCGGCGAGGGCCTCGCTGATCGCGGGCCAGATCTCGGTCGCAGCGGGCAGGCCCTCCTCGGCCGCGACGACTCCCGGCACCAGGCAGAGCGCGTCCAGGCGCGGCGGCTCGGCGTTGAGCTCCCGCGCCAGCGCGCTGACCTCCTCGTAGAGGGAGCGGAGCAGCCCCGCCTCGAGGCGGGCGCCGCCGCTGCTGGCCTCCTGGACCCGCAGGGTCAGGTAGACCGTCCCGCGGGAGACCGCTTCGCGGACCTGGGCCTCGAGCTTGGGGATCAGGGCGCTGAGGGGCTCGGGCGCCCGCACGCTGACCTTGAGCCCGCGGTTGTTGACCGAGCGGAGCTCGACCTCGCAGGCGTAGCGGCGTCCGCTGCACACGGACTCGCGCTGCCCCGCGCCGAAGCCGGTCATGCTGCTCAGCTGCGGGGCGTCCACGGGCGCCTCGAGGGGCTACTGGGTCTTGGCGGGGGGCGCTTCCGCGCCACCGCCGACACCGGGCTGCTTGACCGCGTCGCTCGCGCCGCCGGGGTCCTTGGCGTTGGCCTTCTTCTGCTCCTCGGCCTTGCGGATCGCCTCGGCGGCGATCGAGCTGCCCTTGTGGAGCTGCGTGCTCAGGACGCCCAGCACGATCGTGAGGCACATGAAGAGGGTCGCGGCCACCGCGGTGGCCCGCTTCCAGGTCATGTCCGCCTTGGCGCCGAAGGCCTTGTCGACGGCCGCGCCGCCGCCAGCCAGACCACCCAGGCCGCCGCCCTCACCCTTCTGGATGAGGACCACGAACCCCAGGAAGAGGCAGCAGAAGACGTAAATGATCGTCAGTGCGACGTTCAGGATCTCCATCGGGTACTCCGCGCCGCTATCCGGCGCATCCTTGCACGATCCGTGCGAAGGAGCTCGCCTCGAGGCTGGCGCCGCCGACCAGGACACCGCCGACGTGGGCGGTCTTGGCGAGGGCGTCAATGTTGGCTGGTTTGACCGAGCCGCCGTAGAGGACGGCTGGGGCGTCTCCGTTGCACAGGTCGGGTAGGACCTGCTCGCGGAGAGCGGTGTGCATGGCGCCGGCCTGCTCGGGGGTCGCGGTGACCCCGGTGCCGATCGCCCAGACGGGCTCGTAGGCCACGATCACCTGGGCGAGCTGATCGGCGCTCAAGCCCTCGAGGCCGGCCTTCAGCTGGGCGCCGACGACCTCCTCGGCCTGGCCGGCTTCGCGCTGGGCCAGGGTCTCGCCGCAGCAGAGGATCACGCGCATGCCCGCGCCGAGGGCGGCCTCGAGCTTGCGGCGCACGGTGGCGTCGTCGTCGCCGAACACCGCGCGGCGCTCCGAGTGGCCCACGATCACCCGCTGGACGCCCAGGGAGGCGAGCATTGGGGCCGAGACGGCGCCCGTGAAGGCGCCCTTGGCCTCGGGGTGGCAGTCCTGGGCGATCAGCTCGATCGAGGAGCCCTGGAGGACCTCCTTGACCGGCGCCAGGAAGCAGAAGGGGGGCGCGACGCCCACCATGACCTCGTCGGCCGGGGGGTGCTCGCGCAGCGCCACCGAGAGCTCCGTCGCCAGCGTGACAGCGCCGGCGAGGTCGGTGTTCATCTTCCAGTTGCCTACGGCATAACGAGTGGCCACAAGGCCTCCATGGGGCCGCGTCTCTGCACGGGCGCGGAATAGTAAGGGACTTGCGTCAACGCGTCAACGCACGCGCCGGGTTTAGGCTGCCGCTGGATCCAGGGGCCGCCCCTGCCGATAAGGAGGGGGCGCCCATCGCCTCGGGCGCCATTGGCAGGGAGTTTCAGATGATCGTGCTCGGGATCGAGACGGCGGGGCCGCGCGGCTCGGTAGCGCTCTTGCGCCCCGACTCCGCGCCCGTCGAGGTGTCCTTCGCCGCGAGGGGCACCCTGGGGGCCGAGCTGGCGCCGGCCATCCAGCGGCTGCTCGAGGACAACGGGCTCGGGCCGGACACCCCGCCCGACCTGGTGGCCGTCGACACGGGCCCTGGCAGCTACACCGGGCTGAGGATCGGCCTCGCCGCGGCCAAGGGGCTGGCCTTCGCCTGGGGCCGCCCCCTGCTCGGGATCCCGACCGTCGACGCGCTCAGCGCCCAGGCCATCGAGTGGGCGGGCGAGGAGCGGCACGTGCTCTGCGCCCTCGACGCCTCGCGGGGCGAGGTCTACGCCGCGATCTACACGCGTGAGCCCGAGGGGCTCCGCCTGAGCAGCCCCGGCTCCCTCTACGAGCCCCAGCAGCTCGACGCGCAGCTCCAGGCCCAGACCCTCGTCGTGGGCGACGCGGCCGAGAGCCTCGCCGACGCTGCCCGCGGGATCGTGGCCGCCGAGCTGGCCTGGCCCAGCGCGATCCGGATCGCCCACCTGGCTCAGCGCCGCTACCTGGACGGGGCCCGCGAGGACGCCCTCGACATGGCGCCGATCTACTACCGGCCCAACGAAGCCGAGGAGCAGCGGCGCAAGCGCAACATGAAGCAGAAGGGCAAGAAGAAGCGGTGAAGGTCCCTCCGCACGCCCGCTGCTGGCTCGAGGTCGACGCCGCCGCCCTGGCTCACAACGCGGCTCACGTGCGGGAGCGGGCCGGCGTGCCCCTGACGGCCGTGGTCAAGGCCAACGGCTACGGCCTGGGGGCCGCCGAGGTCGCCCGCGCGGCCCTGGCGGGCGGGGCCGCCAGCGTGGCGGTCGCGACGGCCGAGGAGGCCCGGGTCCTGCGCGAAGCGGGCGTCGTGGCCCCGGTTCAGATACTGGGCGCGCTGCTCCCCGGCGAGCTCGACCTGGCCCTCGCCGCGCGCGCCGCGGTCACGATCCACGAGCCAGCCGACCTCCTGCGGGTGCGCGAGGCCTCGCTCCGCAGCGGGCGCCCCGTCGACGTCCACCTGGCGGTCGATGTCGGCATGCGCCGCCACGGCGTCGCCCCGCGAGACGCGCTGGATACCCTGCGCGCGGCCCAGCGTGACCCCGCCCTGCGGGTGATCGGGGTCATGACCCACCTCCCCAACGCCGCGGGGTCGGAGCTCGAGCTGAGCCGCGCGCGGGTGGCCCGCTTCGCCGAGGTCGTGGCCGAGGCCGAGCAGGCCGGCTGCTGCCCGGACCAGGTCCACGCTGCGGCCAGCGCCGCCGTGTTTCGGCTGCCCGAGGCTCGCTTCAACCGGGTGCGAGCCGGGATCGCGCTCCTGGGCCTGGACCCGGCCGACTGCCTCGGCCCGACCGAGCTCCGGCCAGCGCTCTCCCTGCGCGCCCGCGTGACCCGCGTCAACGAGGTCCGCGCCGGCGAGCCGGTCGGCTACGGCGGTCGCTGGGTCGCGCCGCGCGACTCGCGCGTGGCGCTGCTGGGGATCGGCTACGGCGACGGGCTGCCCTACGGCTGGACCCAGGGCGGGGCCGAGGTCCTGATCGCGGGCCAGCGCTGCCCGCTGGTGGGGAGCGTCATGATGGACTACGTGTTCGTCGACGTGAGCGACCTGCCCCGCTCGCCCCAGCCAGGCGAGGTCGCGACCCTCGTTGGGCGCGACGGCCTCGACGAGCTGCGGCTCGAGCCCCAGGCCGCCCGCGCCGGGCTGATCCCCTACGCCCTGACCTGCGGCCTGGGCGGTCGCCTGGAGCGAGTGCTGATCGAGGCTGCGCAGACGAGCCAGCGCCAGGCGGCCTAGCGCCTAGCGAGCTTCGTAGGCCTCGATCGCGCGGGACTCCCGCTCGCTCGCCTTGACGCGCAGCTGGATCGGCTCGCCGTCTGGCCGCTGGTCGTGGCCGGTGGCGCGGAAGCTCGCGCTGTGGCTGCGAGAGACGCGCTCGGGCGCCAGGCCCGGCTTCCAGGCCAGCTCGACCTCGAGCTGGAAGCGGCCGCCCTTGGCGACCTGGGTCTCGGCGGAGCCCGGGAAGGTGCGCAGCTGGAGGTGCCCGCTGCCGGCGAGCTTGCTCGCCCCCTTGCCCTGGCTGAGCACCAGCTCGAGCTTGGAGCGCTCGGCGTCGAGGCGGGCCCCGAGGACCAGTCGCTTGGCGATCGGCGCCAGGGGCGGGCTCCAGCGGGAGGGGGCCTCCCGGCCCGGCTCGAGGTCCGGCAGGAAGAGCCGGGCCAGGGGGCGCCGCAGCTCCTCGGCCTCGCGCTTCAAGTAGCGTCGGGCGGCCAGGCTGATCGGCTCTTGCTCGGGCGTCTCGTCGAGGACCTCGAAGCGGCCGCTCTCGAGCTCGAACTGGACCCGCCGCCCGCCGAGGCTCTCGTCGACGCGCGGCGCGCGCGTGCGCGTCTCCTCCCGGCGCCAGCGCTCGAAGTGGAGGGTGGCGTGGGTCGTCGTCCGCGAGCAGACGAAGCTCGTGACCAGGCGCACCTGGCGGCGCTGCTCGTGCGGGACGGCGACCGAGGCCAGGCGGTGCTGGAGCACGTAGTCGCTCTCGCGCTCGTAGCGAACCCGGGTCAGCTCGGGTTCGGCGGCGCCCGCGAGCGCGGGCAGCAGGAGGAGGAGCAGGGCGAGCCAGGAGAGCCAGGAGAGCCGCGGCGTCATGGGCCTCACGCTAGCAGCATTCGGCTCGCAGCAACCAGCCATACGAGACGACCAGCCGTACAAGACGACACGCCCGACTCCGCGAAGAGTCGGGCGTGCTCACACCCTTGAACCGCGTGCATGTCCTTCGGACGGTTGTCTCTCGACAGCGCCCTCGAACAGCGTTGTGCACAGCGGCTCGGACCTGCAGTTCGGACCCGCAGTCTGTATGTCTGTATGGGACCTGCTTGAATTGGAGGCGCAGGCGGGCTCGCCCTCTGAACGTCGATGACTCACGTCGTCGTCGTGTGCGGCGAGGTCCCTCCCCGACGCCGCCGCTGATCGCGTCGCTCATCTCGAAATGAACGCGCAGATCACGACATCGGGGCCGCGGCCTTCTTCTTCCTTCCCTCTCCCGGCGAGGGCTAGCGCTGGTGCGCTAGGCGAGGCAGACGACGCCTTCGATGTCCTCGACCACGCTCTTGAGGTCGAGGTCAGCCTGGCCAGCGTCGAGCTGCAGCGAAGGCGGATCGATCTGGGTCATGCCGCCACAGGCGAAAACGAGACCCGTCATGCTCAGAGCGACGAGGGCACCAGCGATCAGCTTCTTCATGATTGACTCCCGGTTAGGTGAATAGCTCTAGTGCGAGGAGGGTGCCAACCGAACGCCTATGGACTTAGGGCAGATCTGGAGGACCAACGTGTCGAAGCGGCGACAGGCTCAGGTCCAGAGCGAGCGAGTTCGCTCGAGGGTCCGCGCCAGTCGAGCCTGAATCAAAGACGGCCCGAACCGCCAACTCGAACCAAAGACAGCGGGCCAGCTCATGGAGCTGGCCCGTTGACTTCTCTTCTGTTGCCGATCAGCAGATCGCTAGGCGAGGCAGACCACGCCCTCGATGTCCTCGACCACGCTCTTGAGGTCCAGGTCAGCCTGGCCAGCGTCGAGCTGCAGCGAGGGGGGATCGATCTGGGTCATGCCGCCGCAGGCGAACACGAGGCCAGTCATGGACAGGGCAACCAGGGCACCAGCGAAAAGCTTCTTCATTTTGGACTCCGTTGAGTTGTTCGAGTTGTTTCGTTGTTCGTTACGAGCAGCTCTATTGCGAGGGCGGTGCCAAAGCCGATCCATTGGACTTAGGGCCAAGGAACGCCCATCGCGTTGCCATCGGGCGACGCGACGCGGCTGCAAGCGAGCGATACCGCCCGAACGGTCCCCGCTCTCTCTCGTTGCCTTCGTCGGGCGGGGCAGCCAAGCTCTGGCGTGGTCGGCTTCAAGGATGGACCAGACACCGCGCTCGCGCGGCAGCTACACGAGCGGGGCTTGGTGGACGCCAACACCCTGCGCCTCTGCTTGGACGAAGTTCGCCGCCGGAGGGCGGAGGGGGCTCCGGCGGCGTTGGCGGGGCTGCTCGTCCAGCGCCGCCTGGTCGGGCTGGAGGACCTCCTCGCCCTCACCCAGCGCCAAGGCTCGGACCCCACCCAGCAGCCGCTGCCAGCGCGCTTCGGGCCCTACGAGCGCGTGCGACCCTTGGGACAGGGCGGCATGGGCGCGGTGTTCGAGGTGCGCCACTCCCTGAGCGGCGAGACCTTCGCGCTCAAGACCTTGACCCAGGCGGCCCTCCTCAGCGACGGCAGCGAGGAGCGGCTCCGCTTTCAGCGCGAGGCCGAGCTCGCCGTGCGCCTCGAGCACCCCAACGTCGTGCGGGTGGCCGACTACGACCTCGGCGGGTCGATCCCCTGGCTGGTTCAGGAGCTCCTGCCCGGCGGCTCGCTGCAGGAGCGCCTCCGCCACGGGCCGCTCCCGCCCGGGGAGGTCGTGGAGCTGGGGCTGGTCCTCGCCGACGCGCTCGCGCACGCCCACGTCCAGGGGGTGATCCACCGCGACATCAAGCCGGACAACGTGCTCTTCGACGCCGAGGGGACGCCCAAGCTGACCGACTTCGGCCTCGCGCTCGGCGTCGACGGCTCGAGCCTGACCCAGTCGGGCATGGCCCTCGGGACGCCTGGCTACATGGCCCCCGAGCAGGTGACGGGCCTGCACGCCCACGGGCCCGCGACCGACGTCTACGGGCTCGGGGCCTTGCTCTACGCGTGCCTGAGCGGGGAGCCCCCCTTTCAGGGGCCGCTCTACCAGGTCCTGGAGGCGATCGTCGAGACGCCTCCTGCTCCGCCCTCGGCGCCGCCTGCGCTGAGCCGGTTCGTCCTGCAGTGCCTCGCCAAGGATCCGGGCGAGCGGCCGCGCGACGCCGAGACCGTGTTGGCCGAGCTGAGCCGCTTGGGCGAGGGGCCGCGCGCGGAGGGCAAGCCCTGGCCCCTGGCCCTCGGGTTGGCCCTCTCGGCGCTGGTGTTGCTCGGCCTCGCGCTGAGCCTCAGGCAGCAGCCCAGCGAGGAGGCGGCGACGAGCGGGAGCACCCCGAGTCCCGCGGCGCCTGCTCCGGCTCCGACGCTCCCGGACGCCCCCGCTGGCTACGCCCTCGGCTGGCGGCTGAGCGAGGCCGGTCCAGCCGAGGTGCTGCGGGCGAGCGCCTGGCGCGAGCCCGGACGAGTCGCGGACCCGCTCGCGGCGGACCTCGGCGACGCCTTCCTGGGCGCGGCCAGCGAGGCCGACGAGGGGCGGGTCCGGGTGCGCTACGGCGCGGCGGCGCTTCGCTCGCGCATGGGGCTCGGCCTGCAGCCCCTCGCCCGCGGGGAGGCGCGTCAGGGGCTCGTGCAAGAGACCCCCAGCGGGTGGCTCGTCCACGCGGGGAACGACACCAGCCGGGTGGACGTCCTCGTGGGCTCCGCGCGCTGGCTGCGCCCGCGCGCGGACCTGAGCCTGGGGATCGCGCAGATCGATCACGGGGCGGTGATCCTTCGCTTCCAGGGCAGCGCGGAGGTCTACTACGCCCGCCGCAGTCGCACCCTCAAGCCGACGAGCGAAGGCCCGGCGATGCGCTTCGACTGGGGCTCGGGGCTGCGGCAGGTGTCCTTCGACCCCGGCGCGCCCCTCGGCGAGCAGCTGGAGATCGACGGCGCTCCCTGCGCGCTCCCCGATCTGCGGCGTGAGCGCTGGGACGAGGCGAGGCCCTTCGAGCTCTACCTCTCCGAGGTGGAGGTCCTCGGAGAGGGCCTCGAGCTCGAGGGCGAGTGCCGACGCCCCGACCGGCCGGCCGCGGCGTGGCTGCCGGGGGTCGCGGCGCCCCGCGAGCAGCTGGCCCTCGTGTTCGAGCGCGAGGAGGGGCGGCCCGCCTCGGGTGGGCCTTGGGTGGGCTGGGGAGACCCCGCCGAGGGTCCTGACCTGTGGCTCGAGCTGGACGAGGGGGCGCTCACGCTGCGCTGGGGGGTGCGCGAGCTGCGGCGCTTGCCCCTGGAGTCGACCCCGCGCGCGGGGGCGCTCTTCCTCAGGCGCGGCGATGACGAGCTCGAGTTCGGGCTGGTGTCCGCGCGGCTCGAGCTGAGCGAACGCCTGGCCTTCCCGCTGCCGCTCGCTGGACCCCGGCGCGCCGGCTACGGCAGCGCCGCGCGCGCGCTGCGCTGTCTAGAGGTCGGCCGCTGGCGAGGTCCCGCCGACCCCGAGTGGGTTCGGCTCGAGCGGGCCCGGGCGCAGGGTCGGGTGCTCGAGGCGCTCGCAGGGGAGGAGCCGCGGACCCTCGCCTGGCGGGGCGCCTGGCGGCTGCACCAGCTGCTCGACGTCGACCCGCACACGGCCCCGGAGCTGCGCGGCCCGCAGGCGCTCGAGGCGCGCCGGGCGCACGCGCGCGCGGCGCTGGCCGACCTGCGGGCGGCGGCAGCCGCGCGCCAGGGGGATGCCCGAGTGGACCTGCTGGCGCGCGCCTTGTTGGCCGCCGTGTGCGCTGGCGCGCGCGAGGACGCCGAGCACCTCGGGGGCCTGCTGGCCGAGGACCGCGCGGCCGCGCTGCGCGCCCTGGCGCCGATTCAGCCCCACGGCAGCCAGGTCGTGGAGCGCCTGGCGCAAGGGCTCAACTGCGTGGGCGAGGATCCTCCCGCGGCGCTGGCGGCGCTCGGCGCCGCCCGCCTGCTCCTGAGCGGCGAAGAGCAGAACGCGGTCGAGGGGCGCCTGGGGCTGGCCTACTTCAGCCTGTCGCGCGCGGCGGAGGACCCCGCGACTCAGCGCGACTACGCCCAGCGCTCCTGGGACACCTTCCGGCGCCTGGAGGCGCGTGGGTTTCGCGGGAAGGAGGGCTGCGAGACGGACGCGGGCTTGGCGAACGCTTCCTTCTTGCTCGAGCGCTGGGAGGACTTCGAGCGCTACCAGAAGCGAGCGCTCAGCTTCGCGCTGCCCGTGCGCCATCCCTTCCGCTGGACCCAGCTCGCGCATCTCTATCAGCGTCGCGGTCAGATCGAGGGGGTTGGGGAGGCATACCTGGGGCTGGCTGCTTACCTGCCGCGCTACGCGGCGAAGAGCCTGGGACCCTTGATGCGAGCCCGAGCGGGTGAGCTGAGCCCGGGGCTCCGGGCGGCGGCCGCGCTGGCCCTCGATCGGCTGCAGGTGCCAGGGGCGGAGTGGGTTCCGCTCGCGCGGACCTCGGCCCTGGCCGCGCTCGGCGCGCCCGATCTGCGCCAGCGCGACCTGGGGACCTACGTCCTGCGCAGCCTGGGCGAGGAGGCGCCAGCCCCGGTCCGCGGCGTGCCGCGACCGACCGCGGTGTTGCTCGAGCCCGAGGTGACCCGGGCAGCGCTCGAGGCCGCCAACGCGGAGGACCTCGTCGTGGGCTGCCTGGCGCACCTCGACCCCAAGCTGAAGCCCGTGTTCGGCCGCTAGGAAGAGCGCGGCTGCGCCGCGTCTTCCTAGATGTTGGCTGGCGTGGGGGGGTTGGGTAGCGGAGGGGGGTTGGTTGGTGAGGGGGCCTTGGCTTGGCGAGGGGGATTTTTTGAGG
>MDTG01107048.1_pt1 | contig 36211 bp, 33 predicted proteins | sample 811421 | NCBI WGS metagenome assembly MDTG01 (sample SAMN05326645, study PRJNA326480) | marine metagenome | isolation source: seawater | place: Pacific Ocean: South East | collected 2011
CGCGTCAAATATTGTTATTACTGCTGATGAAGGAATTCGCGGAGGTAGAGGGACACCTCTAAAGGAAAATGTGGATATCGCAGCAGCCAGAGATGAGGTAACAACTTTAGAGAAAGTATTGGTCGTAAAAAATACTGGGATAGACATTGAATGGACTCAAGGTCGAGATGTTTGGCTACATGAAATGGAAAGTCAAGTTGATGATGATTGTCCATGCGAAGAAATGGGGGCTGAGGATCCTCTATTTATACTTTATACGTCTGGCTCCACTGGAAAGCCAAAAGGTGTTTTACACACAACAGGCGGATATCTTGTTTATACATCAATGACACATGAATATGTGTTTGACTATCATTCAAATGAAATTTATTGGTGTACAGCAGATGTTGGTTGGATTACTGGTCATAGTTATATTGTCTATGGTCCACTTGCTAATGGAGCTACTTCTCTAATATTTGAGGGTGTTCCAAATTATCCAAATACTTCACGATTCTGGGAAATTTGCGATAAACATCAAGTTAATATCTGCTATACAGCTCCCACTGCGATTCGTATGTTGATGAAAGATGGTGATGATCCCGTCAAAAGAACTTCTAGAAAAACACTTCGTTTATTAGGCTCTGTTGGAGAGCCAATAAATCCAGAAGCTTGGGAGTGGTATTACAACGTAGTTGGCGATAACCGTTGCCCTATTGTTGATACATGGTGGCAGACTGAGACTGGCGGTATTTTAATTAGCCCTCTACCAGGAGCTACAGCATTAAAGCCAGGCTCTGCAACATTTCCATTGTTTGGGATACAACCCGAAATTGTTGATGGGGAAGGTGTCACTCAAGATGGAGAAGCTGAAGGCATTTTAGTTTTAAATGATAGCTGGCCCGGTCAAATGCGGACTATTTATGGAGATCACCAACGTTTTATAGAGACTTATTTTTCAACTTATGAAGGAAAGTATTTTACTGGCGATGGTGCGCGTCGTGATAAGGATGGTTATTATTGGATTACTGGGCGAGTAGACGATGTATTGAATATTTCAGGTCATCGCATGGGAACGGCTGAAATTGAGAGCGCCCTTGTTGCTCATCATGATGTTGCAGAAGCTGCAGTAGTAGGGTTTCCACATGATATTAAAGGTCAAGGAATATATGCTTATGTCACACTAATGTCTGGAATAGATGAAAACGAAGGCTTGCAAATAGAATTACAACAATGGGTCCGCAAGGAAATAGGACCAATTGCAAAACCTGATTTACTGCAATGGGCTCCAAGTTTGCCAAAGACCCGTTCAGGCAAAATTATGAGGCGTATTTTAAGAAAGATTGCAGCCGATGATTATGAAAATCTAGGAGATATATCAACATTGGCTGATCCATCAGTCGTGGATAATTTAATAGAAAGACGAAAAAATAGAATTAAATGAATTTGATGAAATCTTAAATTTTAAAAAATCCCTGTAAAAAAATGCACTAAATTTTTTTTTTTGAGTAAACTACTCTTTTTAATTTTGTAAATTCAACAATGAGTAAAAAGAAACTTTATAAAGTCGTCTTCATGAGTCAGGGCGAAGTGTATGAGATTTATGCTCGTAGTGTAGGTCACGGCGATATGTTTGGTTTTGTTGAGGTTGAAGAATTAGTTTTTGGAGAGCGAACTACTTTAGTTGTTGACCCATCAGAAGAAAAAATTAAATCAGAATTTCAAAATGTAAAAAGAACTCATCTGCCGATGCATGCAATAATCCGAATCGATGAGGTTGATAAACAGGGTGTGAGTAAAATCTCAAAGCTACAGAATGGCAATGTCGCTCAGTTTCCAATGCCAATGTACACACCAGGAGATAAAAGTTAAGTCCGTTAAAAGGTGCTATTTATTTAAAGATCACTTTTTTTTCTTATTTATTTAGTCTTGGAATTTTGGTCACTATGCTTGAATTACCAGGTCAACAGGCCCTATCTAATTTTCGACTAATAAAGTTAACTCGGGAGTTGCAAAGTGTTAACAAGTATGTCGAAAAGCTACAAGCTAATTATGTTTATTTTTTACCAACAAATAAAAAATTAACTAATGAAGAGCTTTTTAAATTAAAAGACCTTTTATCATTAGGTCAAAAACCATCTAAGCTGAGAGATAATTTTTTTGAATTCTTTGTTGTGCCCCGCGTTGGAACAATCTCCCCTTGGTCATCAAAGGCAACTGACATAGCGCATGTATGCGGTATTAACTCTATTGAACGCATCGAGAGAGGAATTCGATATTCAGTAGAATTTTCAAAAAAAGTTAATGAAAAGGACGCTACTTCGCTATCTTCTAAACTCTTTGATCGAATGACAGATTCTATTTGTACTTCTATAGAAGAAATAGAAATGTTATTTGTAAACCACATGCCTCAACCCGTTGTAAGTATACCTCTTAAGAGCCAAGGAGGGAGTGCATTAATTGCTGCTAATAATAATTTAGGCTTGGCTTTAAGTTCAAGTGAAATAGAGTACCTTGTAAATAGTTATTTTGAATTAGAGCGCGACCCAACAGATGTTGAACTTATGATGTTTGCTCAAGCAAATTCAGAGCATTGTCGTCATAAAATATTTAATGCTTCCTGGGTAATTGACGGTATAAAACAGAGTCAAAGACTGTTTTCTATGATTAAGTCGACTACGGAAAAAACACCTAAAGATGTTATTTCAGCTTATAACGATAATGCTGCTGTCATAAAAGGATGGGAGGGGCCGCGTCTAATACCATCAGCTAAAGACCGTGAATTTTCTTATGCCGATGAACCAATTCACATCCTTATGAAAGTGGAAACTCACAATCATCCTACAGGAATTTCACCATTTCCTGGCGCAGCTACTGGTTCTGGGGGTGAAATAAGAGATGAGGGTGCCACAGGACTCGGAGCAAGACCAAAAGCAGGTCTTTCAGGATTTACAGTCTCACATTTGAGAATTCCAGGATATATTCAACCTTGGGAGGATAATTTTCCTCATCCAGATCGAATAGCTACTCCTTTAGAAATTATGCTCGATGGACCCATCGGAAGCGCAGCTTTTAATAATGAATTTGGAAGGCCAAATTTATTAGGTTATTTTCGAACTTATGAAAGTCATTTGCCAGGTTTGCAAGAAAATGAAATACGCGGTTATCACAAGCCTATAATGATCGCAGGTGGAGTTGGCAATATTCGTACAGAGCATGCTATTAAGATTGATGTTCCAGTTGGCGCAAAGGTTGTAATAATTGGTGGCCCATCAATGTTAATTGGACTTGGGGGTGGAGCTGCATCATCTCTCTCAAGTGGAAGCTCAACAGAAGAACTTGATTATGCTTCAGTTCAACGGGGTAATCCAGAAATGGAAAGACGAGCTCAGGAGGTAATTGATCGTTGTTGTGCGATGGGTAAAAACAATCCAATATTATTAATTCATGATGTTGGCGCTGGAGGTCTATCAAATGCAGTTCCAGAGGCTATAGATCATAGTAATCATGGCGCATATATTGAGCTTCGTGAAATTGCAAATGCAGAGCCAGGCATGTCCCCTATGGGTATTTGGTGCAATGAAGCACAAGAACGTTATGTAGTAATTATAGAAGATAAACAAATAGAAGATTTTAAGAAGATTTGCAATCGTGAGAGGTGTCCAGTATCAGTTATCGGAACACTTACTGATGATAAAAAACTTGTTGTCAATGACAGACTTTTTAACAACCATATCGTTGATATTCCAATGGAATTGCTTTTTGGAAATCCACCAAAAATGGAACGAGTTGTGAATCGAGTAGCAGCAATAAATTGTGAAGTAAATCTTGAAGGTATTGAGCTTAAAGAAGCTGTACTGAGAGTATTGCGATTTCCAGCCGTGTCAGATAAATCATTTTTAATACATATTGGTGATCGAACAGTAGGCGGTCTTAGTGTGAGGGATCAATTAGTTGGACCATGGCAAATTGCGGTTAGTGATGTTGCAATTACTGCTTCTAGCTTTAATTGTAAAACTGGAGAAGCCATGGCGATGGGAGAGCGAACTCCATTAGCATCTACAAATGCCCCTGCATCCGGCCGTATGGCAGTAGCTGAAGCTATAACAAATATAGCAGCTTCTTCAATTAAACATCTGAGCGATGTACGTCTATCAGCTAACTGGATGGCGGCTGCAGGACACCCCGGAGAGGACGCCAGTCTTTTTGATACTGTTAAAGCTGTCAGTGAGGAAATGTGTCGTGAAATTGGAATAGCTATACCAGTTGGAAAAGATTCTATGTCTATGAAGACTTGTTGGGAAGATAAGAACGCTGAGTATAAAGTGGTTTCACCTGTTTCATTAATAGTTTCGGCATTCGCTCCTGTTACCAATGTGACAAAACACCTTACACCGCAACTCCGTTCAACTAAGGAATTAAGTTATTTAATACTTTTAGATTTAGGACATGGAGCCAACCGAATGGGTGGATCATGTTTATTACAATCTTATTGCCGCGTGGGGGGAGATAGTCCAGATCTAGATGATCCCGAACGATTAAAGAATTTTTTTGCAGCCATTCAGAGGTTAAATACTGAAGAAATGTTACTTTCTTATCATGATAGAAGTGATGGTGGTATTCTTGTCACCATAGCAGAAATGATTTTTGCAAGTCGGATTGGTGTTTCTTTATCATTTAATTTATCGCATAAAGACCTCATTTGTGAGCTTTTTAATGAAGAGTTAGGAGCTGTAATTCAGGTAGAGAAGAGTAAATTAGAGCAAGTAAAAAAGATCCTCGATCATTTCTCAATTCAAGCTAACGTCATTGGTAAAGTTGGGGGTGAAGCAAAACTTACAATTAAAAATACTGTTAATGATAAAGATGAAATTATCTTAAGCCTTGATCGCGGAACAATGCAACGTGAATGGTCAGAAATGAGCTTCAGAATTCAATCATTACGTGACAACCCTGAAACAGCTTTAGAAGAGTTTGATCAAATATCTGACAACAAGAACCCTGGATTAAATTCAAAGCTGACTTTTGATCACTCCGATAAGATTGATTTTAATTTCAATAAATCATTAAAACCACGTGTCGCTATTCTGCGAGAGCAAGGTGTGAATAGCCAATATGAAATGGCATCGGTATTCATAAGAGCTGGTTTTTCAGCTATTGACGTTCATATGAGTGATTTACTAGAGGGACGTGATACTCTGGATAATTATCAAGGCCTCGTTGCGTGCGGTGGATTTTCATTTGGCGACGTACTTGGTGCAGGCGGTGGATGGGCTAACTCGATCTTACATCACTCTCAAACTCGAGATCAGTTTGCAGTTTTCTTTGAACGTAAAAATACGTTTTCACTTGGTGTCTGTAATGGCTGTCAAATGATGTCTAACTTGCGGGAGTTAATTCCAGGATCAGATCATTGGCCGCATTTTTTACCTAATAAGTCCGAACAGTTTGAAGCTAGATTAAGTCTTGTTGAGATTGTCGAGAGCCCCTCAATTTTATTAAAAGGAATGGCTGGTTCGCGAATACCAATTGTTACTTCTCATGGAGAGGGCCGAGCTTTCTTTCCTGAGAATATTTTACAAAAAACCTCACTCCAACTAACTGCCTTAAGGTACGTAGATAATTACGGGAATACTGCGAACTCTTATCCAGCTAACCCAAATGGCTCCATTGATGGTGTTTGTGGTTTCAGTAGTCAAGATGGTCGCGTAACAATCATGATGCCTCACCCAGAAAGAGTTGCCATGACACATCAAAATTCATGGCATCCTGAAGATTGGGGAGATGAGGGCCCTTGGATGCAAATATTTAGAAATGCCAGAATGGCATTTGAATAATCATTATAGATATTTTCTATCTATTTTTTATTGATAAATCTTTAAACCTTCGACTATACATCTAATTTCTTATATTTAATACGATGTGGGTTTATAGCATCTGATCCCATGCGGCGCCTTTTATCTTGTTCGTAATCAGCATAGTTACCAGCAAACCAGATTACTTCACTATTACCTTCAAAAGCTAATATGTGGGTTGCAATGCGATCAAGGAACCAACGATCATGTGAGATAACAATAGCTGATCCTGGAAACTCAAGTAACGCTTCTTCAAGGGCGCGAAGTGTTTCCACATCTAAATCGTTTGTTGGTTCATCAAGCAACAATAAATTACCACCAGTACGAAGCATTTTTGCTAGATGCACTCGATTGCGCTCACCACCGGACAATAAACCAATCTTTTTTTGTTGGTCTTGTCCACGAAAATTAAATCGACCAACATAAGCACGGGATGAGGTTTCGTAGTTACCGACCTGGATAAGATCCAATCCATCTGAAATTTCTTCCCAAACAGTTTTTTCATTATCAAGGCTATCTCTAGATTGATTAACACTGGCAAGTTGTACAGATTTACCAAGTTCTAGTGTACCGGAGTCTGGTTTTTCTTCACCTGTAATCATACGAAACATTGTTGTTTTACCTGCACCATTTGGCCCAATTACTCCAACAATTCCACCCGGCGGCAATTGAAAGCTAAGCCCATCAATTAATAAAGTTTTACCAAAACTTTTTTTGAGGTTATTAACCTTAAGCACAACATCACCGAGACGGACACCCGGTGGAATGTATATTTCATTGGTTTCATTTTGTTTTTGATATCTTGTTGAAGAAATTTCTTCAAATTGCCTTAAGCGGGCTTTCGATTTTGCCTGTCTACCTTTGGGGTTGCTCTTAACCCATTCCAATTCAGCCGCCATTGCTTTTTGTCGGGCTTTTTCTCCAGCTTCTTCATTTTTAAGTCTATTTTGTTTTTGTTCGAGCCAGGATGAATAATTTCCTTCCCAAGGAATACCATGGCCACGATCTAGTTCAAGTATCCATCCTGCAACATTATCAAGAAAATAACGATCATGGGTAACAGCTATAACAGTACTCTGATACTCAGCAAGAAATCTTTCTAACCAAGCAACAGATTCTGCATCTAAATGATTGGTAGGCTCATCAAGTAAAAGCATATCTGGCTTTGATAGCAATAAACGACATAAAGCAACTCTCCGACGTTCACCGCCTGATAGCTTTGTAACATCTGCAGTCCAAGGAGGAAGTCTAAGGGCATCAGCAGCAACCTCAAGCTTGCGATCAATCTCCCAGCCACCAGCAGCGTCTATCTTGTTCTGTAAGTCGCCTTGTTCTTCAAGAAGATTGGTCATTTCCTCTTCTGTAAGTGGTTCACTAAATTTTTCGCTGATCTTATTAAATCGGTTCAATAAATCAATAATTTCACCCAGGCCCTCCTCAACATTTGCACGCACATCTTTTTTTGGGTCAAGTTCGGGTTCTTGTGAAAGGTAACCAATTTTTATTCCTGGTTGCGGCCGTGCTTCACCATCAAAATCTGAATCTAGGCCAGCCATAATACGCATTAATGTTGATTTACCTGAGCCATTTAATCCTAAAACTCCAATTTTGGCGCCTGGAAAGAAGGAAAGAGATATATCGCGAATAAGATATCTTTTAGGTGGCACAACCTTTGCCACACGATTCATAGTGTAAATATATTGTGCCATTATAAATCCATTATATTTGGTATAGAGTATTATCCACTATGCTACTACTAATTTAAAAAAATGTTTTTAAAAGATGAATAAATCTGTACTTGTTTATAAGGGTAAAGAAATTGCTGATTATGGATTTGGTAGCTCGCACCCATTTGGAGTTGACCGCCATGACGCATTTCATACAGAACTTCATAAAGCTGGATTCGAAAAACATATTAATTTTGGCTATCCACGTTATGCTGCCTTTGATGAATTAGCTCTTTTTCACACCGTTGAACATATTAATAGAGTTTCACAATTATCAAAAATAGGTGAAGGTTTTTTTGATGATGGAGATACGCCAGTATTAGAAGGAATTTATGAGTCTGCCTCAGCTGTAGTGGGCACTGTTCTTAATGCGGTTGATCAAATAATGAGTGGAGACTATAAACGTGCATTCATACCCATTGCGGGTTTACATCATGCGGCAAGAGATCATGCAGCTGGTTTTTGTGTTTTTAATGATTGCGGAGTGGCAATAGAATATTTACGTAAAAAGTTTGGTATTAGGAAAATAGCATACGTAGACATCGATGCTCATCATGGCGACGGCATTTTTTACGGTTTTGAGTTAGATCCAGATCTCATATTCGTTGATATTCACGAGAGTGGATCTGGTTTTTATCCAGGCACAGGTGCAGCTGCTGAAAATGGCAAAGGTCTTGCAAAAGGTAAAAAGTTAAACATTCCTATCCCAGCTGGAGCTGATGATTCTGATTTTTATAGAGCTTGGAAGTTTGTTGAAGGTTTCCTAGAAGAGGCAAAGCCAGAGTTTATTATCATGCAATGTGGAGCAGATAGTTTAAAGGGAGATCCTATTGCTCATTTATGCTGGACTGAAGAGACTCATTCAATAGCATCAAAAAGTTTATGTCAAATAGCGGATAAATATAGTAGCGGAAGAATTATTGGAACAGGAGGTGGAGGTTACAACCGTCATAATCTCGCTAGAGCATGGACTAGAGTAGTTCAGTCATTCATTGAAACTAATGTGTAAATAATCCAGTGCCATCTAAGGCTTTAAACAGGTAGTATTGTAAGCTTGTAAGTCTCTTAATACTTGGAGTAAAAATGTTAGATTCATTTGAGAGTATCGAATCATTCGATCCTGAAATAGCAAAGGTTCTTGATCTTGAGAGCCAGCGCCAGGAACAGCATATAGAACTGATAGCGTCTGAAAATTATGCAAGCCCTTTAATTATGATGGCGCAGGGCTCTAAGTTGACAAACAAGTACGCGGAAGGATATCCAGGAAAGAGATATTACGGTGGGTGCGAGTTCGTTGATAATGCTGAATCACTTGCCATTGAACGCGCTAAAACATTATTTGGTGCAGATTATGTAAATGTCCAACCTCACTCTGGTTCTCAGGCAAATGTAGCTGTTTATCATGCTTTAGTCTCTCCTGGAGACACCATTATGGGAATGGATTTAGGGGCAGGAGGCCATCTAACTCATGGATCACCAGCAAATTTTTCTGGAAAAATTTATAACGTTGTTCCATACGGCATAAATGATGCTACAGGTCTTATTGATTACGATAAAATACAATTATTAGCAAATAAGTGTCAGCCTAAAATGATCATAGCTGGTTTTTCTGCATACTCTAGAGTTATCGATTGGGCGCGTTTTCGTGAAATTGCTGACAGTGTAAGTGCTTATTTATTAGTTGATATGGCTCATGTTGCTGGTCTTGTCGCAACCGGACACTATCCCAATCCAATACAGCATGCTGATGTTTGCACAACTACTACTCATAAAACTTTACGTGGACCCAGAGGTGGACTAATCCTTGCTCGATCAAATGAAGTTCTGACGAAAAAATTTAATTCTTTAGTTTTTCCTGGAACTCAGGGAGGCCCATTGATGCATGTTATTGCGGCAAAGGCCATTGCTTTTAAAGAAGCCCTTAAGCCTGAGTTTAAGGATTATCAAGAAAAGGTTTGTTCGAATGCAAAAGTCATGGCTTCTGTACTAATGGATAGAGGTTACCCTATTATTTCGGGAGGTACTGATAACCATTTAATGCTTGTAAGTCTTATCGAGAAGGGTCTTACAGGAAAAGATGCTGATAATGCACTCGGTCGCGCTTTCATTACAGTGAATAAAAATTCTGTTCCAAATGATCCTCAGTCACCATTTGTTACCAGTGGCTTAAGGCTTGGCACCCCAGCAATAACAACTCGTGGATTTGGTACATATGAAACTCAAAAGACTACTCATTGGATAGCAGATATATTAGATGATCTTAATAATGATGAGATAATAGAGCAAGTTCGTAAAAATGTTTTAGAGTTATGTTCGAAATTTCCAGTATATAGATAAATCTGAAAGTAAATGCACTGTCCATTTTGTACTCATGAAGAAACTAAGGTAATTGACTCTCGTCTAGCAGGAGATGGTCGTCAAATTCGTAGGAGACGTCAATGTTCAGCCTGTCATGAAAGGTTCACTACTTTTGAGGCTGCTGAACTAGTCATGCCATGGTTAATTAAGGTGGATGATAGTCGCCAACCTTTTGACGAGGCAAAGTTGCGTTTTAGTATGGTGCGTGCTCTAGAAAAGCGGCCAGTTGCAAGTGATGCATTGGAGCAATCAATAGGTAAATTAATTCATAAACTACTAACTATGGGTGAGAGAGAAGTTCCATCTCGCTTAGTAGGTGAACTTGTAATGCAAGAATTACATGAGCTTGACGAGGTTGCGTATGTAAGGTTTGCATCTGTTTATAGACGTTTCCAAGACATAACAGAATTTGAAGATGAAATTAAAAACCTTCAAAAAATCTCAGAAACAACTGCCAATCGTGAGCAGATGTCATTGTTACCTGATCTGACTGATAGAAAAAGTAAGAAGTAAATTTTATGCCACATTTTAGTATTAAAGATCATATTTTTATGGCAAACGCATTACGTATTGCTAAAAAGGGTCAATATACAGCCCACCCAAACCCAATGGTTGGATGTGTATTGGCAAAAGATGGCAAAATTATTGGCCAGGGTTGGCATAAAAAAACAGGTGCGGCTCATGCGGAAATTAATGCATTACAAGATGCCGGTGAAAATGCAAACGGATCAACAGCATACGTTACCCTAGAACCATGCTCTCAGTACGGAAAAACACCGCCATGTTTTGAAGCTCTTATAAAAGCTGGTGTAAAAAAAGTCATTACTGCCACGAAGGATCCTTCGCAGAAGTTTTCTGATAAAGCCCTTGAATCATTAATTGCAGCTGGCGTAGCAGTTGAATATGGGCTTATGAAATCAGCTGCTGAAGAACTAAATCGAGGCTTTTTAATGAGAGTTACTAAGCAAAGACCTTTTATTCAGCTTAAGCTTGCAGTTAGTATAGATGGTGCGATCTCCATGAAAAATGGTGAAAGTCAATGGATTACAAGTTCTGCGGCACGTAAGGATGTACAAAAGCTTCGTGCTCGAGCCGGGGCTATCATGACTGGAATTGGTACTATTCTAGAAGATGATCCTTTATTGAACATTCGAGAAAATAATATAGAGACTGGTGGAATTCAACCTATTCGAGTAATTCTTGATAGTCATTTGCGAACACCAGTTACTGCATCAATACTGAAACTCTCTGGAAAAAATCTGGTATGTTGCACTAATAATAAAAAATCAAAAAACTTAATGCGTCTTAATGCTGAAGTAAAATTATTTAAAAGTATAAATGGCCTAGTCGATTGTCGTGAAGTTTTTGAAGAGCTTGCTTCAAGAGGTATTAATAATCTTTTGATTGAAGCCGGTCCAACGCTCTCTGGTTATCTTTTGGAGAGAAAACTTGTTGATGAGCTTATTATTTATCAGGCACCACACATTATGGGAAGTGAAACTATTAAACTTGCAAGTACACCGTCATGGACTTCACTAGTAGACCGTGAGGAGTTAGTAATTTCTGATACACGCAGAGTTGGATCAGACACTCGAATAATTACCTCATTTAATAAGGCTAACTAATGTTTACAGGGATAATCAAAGCAAAAGGATGCATTACTGCATTAAAGTGGAAGGATGGTGATGTAAAACTTAGCGTGAGTTCAAATGATTTACCCTGGAGTAGTTACGAAGAAGGTGAGAGTATTGCGGTTAATGGCGTTTGCCTAACAGCTGTATCGTTAAGGGATGATGGATTTGACACCGATGTTTCTAATGAAACCCTTGATGTTACTGCATTGGGAAAACTCGAAATAGGTTCTATTATTAATTTAGAGCCAGCCTTAAGTTTTGGCAACCGACTTGGAGGACATTTAGTAAGCGGTCATGTTGATTGTGTTGGGTATGTAAAATCAATAATGTCAGATGCTCGTTCAGTTAGAATTTCTATCGAAGTTCCAACTGAATATTCTCATTACATAGTTAAGAAAGGTTCGGTATGCGTAGATGGTGTTAGTCTTACTATAAATAATGTATCTGGTGACATCTTTGATTTAAATATTATTCCTTATACTGCTGATGAGACAATCATTGGTGATTATATTGAGGGATCAATCGTCAATATTGAAGTAGATCTATTAGCTCGGTATTTAGAGAAATTAATTACCAGGGAAAGAAATACACTTGAAAAATCCTCTTGAGATAAAGAATTATGTCTAATAATACAACTGTTCATCCCAGCGCTTTAAATAACACTTTTGCAGATATCAAGGATATTATTGCTGATATCAGAGCCGGCAAAATGGTGATTATGGTAGATGATGAAAATCGTGAGAATGAAGGCGATTTAATAATGGCAGCTGAAAAAGTGCGCCCTGAGGACATCAATTATATGGCTACGCATGGGAGAGGATTAGTTTGTCTTACTCTTTCTAGAGAACGCTGCAAACAGTTACGTCTGCCATTGATGGTAAGTGATACTGATCAACATCACGCAACTAACTTTACTATCTCTATTGAAGCAGCTGAGGGGATAACGACTGGAATATCTGCACATGATCGCGCTCGAACTATTCAGGCAGCAGTCGCCACTGATGCAAAACCAGAACATCTCCGTCAGCCCGGACATATCTTTCCAGTTATGGCGCAGCCAGGCGGTATTTTAACACGCGCAGGCCATACTGAAGCAGGTTGCGACTTAGCAAGACTTGCTGGGCTAGAGCCTGCAGCGGCAATTGTTGAAGTACTCAAAGAGGACGGTAGTATGGCCCGGCGTCCTGATCTTGAGATATTTGCAAAGAGACATAATATCAAAATTGGCACAATTGCCGATTTGATTAGATACCGATTGGATACAGAAAAAAATATTGAGAGAATTGCAGATAAGATTATCGAGACTGAATATGGTCAATTTACATTATATTTATACGATGATCTTGTTAATCATTCAGTGCATATGGCTTTAGTTAAGGGTGATTTATTATCATTAGATGCTCCACTTGTTAGAGTTCATATACAAGATACATTAGGTGACGTTGTTGGGGTAAAAAGTCAATCTCTAGGGTGGCCATTAGGCGCAGCAATAAAAAGAATTTCTGAGGAACAAGCGGGTGTTATTGTGTTACTTCGTGATCAGGAATCTTCTCGTGATTTTATGGATTCAGTTAAGATGTTAGGGATACAAAATAATGAACTAGAATCACGTCGTTTAGGAAATGAAGTATTACGAACATATGGAATTGGTGCACAAATATTAAGAGACCTTGGGCTACGTAAGATACGTGTATTATCAGCACCTAAACACATGTATGGGATTTCTGGTTTTGATCTCGAAATAAAAGAATACGTTTAAGAATAGGCAATTGTATGAACAAAATTAAAATCACAAAAGGTGACGCCATTATTCGTGATGGCCGTTATTCCATTGTTGCTTCTCGTTTTAATGACTTTATTGTTGAATCTCTAATAAAAGGTTCTTTGGAGTGCTTACAACAGCACGGAGCTAGCGATGGCGACATTGAAATTGTTCGCGTTCCAGGTGCATTTGAGATACCCGTCGCTGCCGAAAAGATAGCAGCAACTCGTCGTTTTGACGGCATTATTACTCTTGGAACAATAATAAGAGGCGAAACACCTCATTTTGATTATGTTGCTGGTGAATGCTTGAAAGGTATTAATGCTGTATCGCACAAGTATGGGATTCCAGTAGGTAATGGTATTCTGACTGTCAATACAATAGAACAAGCAATCGAGAGATCAGGCTCAAAGGCTGGGAACAAGGGTGAAGAAGCTACATTGGCTGTTATAGAAATGGTCAATCTTTTGCGCCTTATAAATTAATGCCGAAATTAGGAAACAAATTATCCGGCACTCGGACGCGTGCTCGTGAATTAATGGTCCAGGCTTTGTACCAAAAACAAATTGCAGGTCATTCTACCTCAGAGCTCATTTCACAATATCAAGCTCAAGCTGCCTATAAACGAGTAGATCAAGCCTTCTTTGATGAGCATTTTGAAGTTATAAGTAATACTCAAGATGCACTTGAAAGTATGATTGAAGGCCTGATAGATCGTCCACTAAAGCAGCTGGACCCAATTGAACTATCTATTTTATTAATTGGTGTGTATGAGCTCGATTCATGTATCGATATTCCATATAAAGTGGTAATAAATGAGGGAGTAAATCTCGCAAAAAGATTTGGTTCAATTGAGGGCCACAAATATATAAATGCTTGTCTCGATTTAGCTGCCAGATCTCTAAGGGATTTCGAGATTAAAAAGAAAAATTAAAAATTTATATGGACGAATTTGAGATAATAAAGAAATACTTTGATCGCAACAAGACTACATCTGGAGTAGTGCTTGGAATAGGCGATGATGGAGCAGTTCTAGAGCCAAATATAAACATGCAGCAAGTCCAAGTAATTGATACGCTAGTTGAAGGTACTCATTTTCTATCAAAAACAAATCCAGCAGATATAGCTTATAGAGCAGTAGTATCTAACTTGTCAGACATCGCAGCTATGGGTGCAATTCCAAGATGGATGACTTTGTCGCTAACAATCAACAAAGTTGATAAGAAATGGATCAAGGGATTTTCTGACGGCCTTTTTGATGCGGCAAATCATTTTCAAGTTTCGTTGGTTGGTGGAGACTTAACATCTGGTCCAAATATTATTGTAACTGTGAGCATTTCAGGTGAGGTTCAATCTGGAAAAGCATTACTTCGTAGTGGTGCCAGAGTCGGAGATAGTGTTTTTGTAACAGGTACAATTGGAGATGCGGCTGCAGGGTTACATTTATTAAAGAAAAGAAAGTTTGATAATCATCTTATACAGCGGTTCTTACGACCGACACCAAGATTAAAAATTGGTAAAGAACTTTTAGGTAAAGCCTCTGCTGTTATCGATATTTCAGATGGTCTTATAGGAGACTTGAAAAAGATTCTCATCGCAAGTGAAGTGGGGGTTGATATCAAAGTGGAGTTATTGCCTATTTCAAAAGAGCTTGCTTATAATTTCGACAGTGATAGCTACTACAGTTTTGCATTAACTGGCGGTGATGATTATGAGCTTTGTTTCACAGCAAAGGATAAAGATGTTTCTCATATTTCTGATATCACTAAGATTGGAACAGTCAATAAATCAGGATTAATTAAGTGCTGCTTGAATAATAATATTATTAAATTTGATGAGTGCGGTTATCGCCATTTTATATGAAAAAGCCTACACAAAGATTAACTAGAATTGTAATATCTGATCCAGTTCATTTTTTTGCTTTTGGTTTTGGCGTTGGTTTAATTAAGTTTGCCCCAGGTACCTTTGGATCAATACTTGGTGTCATATTGTTTTGGCTTACAATTGATTTTGGAATTTATATTCAACTGGGTATTACTGTAATCGCCAGCTTGGCTGGAGTTTGGATATGCGGCGAGAGTGCAAGAAGAATTGGCTTACATGATCATAAAGGTATTGTCTGGGATGAAATTGTTGGTATGTACCTCACATTATTGGCGGCAACATTTTCGATTTTTGGCTGGGTTGTAGCTTTTATTTGTTTTAGATTAATTGACATATTAAAGCCTTGGCCAATAAATCTTATAGACAAAAAGATTAAAGGAGGTATTGGTATTATGCTTGATGATTTAGTTGCTGCTTTGTACTCAATAATAATGTTGATTTCAATTAAGGTCTTATTTAATGTTTAAATATAGTTATGTATTTCTAATATTAGCTCTCTCATTTACTGTCTTTGGAGATGATTTTAGCATTACTATTAAAGAAGATTATGATAATCATCTTGCATCTTTGTTTGATCATTTTCATCGTAATCCTGAGCTATCAACCTTAGAGAACAAAACAGCAGATCGCATGGCTGCAGAATTAAATCAGGCTGGATTTGAAGTGACTGAAGGCATTGGGGGTACTGGTGTTGTCGGAATTTTAAAGAATGGCGAAGGACCTCTTGTAATGGTTCGCGCTGATATGGATGGCCTTCCCATTGAGGAAAAGACTGGACTTCAGAATGCATCAAAAGCGCAGCAAATCAGTCCAGTCACAGGAGATATTGTTTATACAATGCATGCTTGTGGCCATGATGTTCATATTACAAGTTTAATAGGAACAGCAAGATACATGGCAGCTCATAAGGATGAATGGAGAGGAACTTTGATGCTTGTTGCTCAACCTGCTGAGGAGCGAGGTCTTGGTGCAATTGCAATGCGTAAAGATAATATTTGGAAGCGATTTGGCGTTCCTGAATACGTATTAGCATTTCATGTAAATTCTTTAGATGAAGCTGGCAAAGTAAATATTAATGAAGGTAGCCCATATGCTGGCGTTGATACTGTTGACATTATAATTCATGGTATTGGTGCTCATGGGGCTCACCCTTATGCAGGCAAAGATCCGATTGTGTTGGGGAGTCAAATTGTATTAGCTTTGCAGACACTTATATCACGTGAATTATCACCTCGTGAGCCAGCTGTGGTGACGGTGGGTTCGTTTCATTCTGGTACAAAACACAACATAATCCCAGATAGAGCACATCTTCAACTTACTGTTCGTTTCACCAGTTTTGAAGCCCGAAAAATCTTGTTAGATGGCATTAAACGTATCACTAAAAATATGGGTAGAGCGGCAGGCCTTCCAGAAGATAAGCTTCCTGAAGTAATAGTTTCAGATGAATACGCTCCCCCTACTATCAATAATCGCGATTTAGCTATACGCCTTAAAGCAGCGTGGAAAGAAAGTTTAGGAGAAAATCGTGTTATCTTTAATCCATCAAAAGGGATGTCAGCAGAAGATTTTTCATTCTTTACTAATAATCCATATATAAAATCAGTTTACTGGAAAGTTGGTGGAACTTTTCAAAAGGATTTTGATATACAAGCTGCAGGAGGAAAGTCAGTACCTAGCCATCATTCATCACTGTTTAAGATTGAACCAAAACCATCTATTGTGACAGGCGTTGAATCTACTGTTGTGGCTCTAAAAGCTCTAATGTCCAAATAATTTTTGTATTGATTAAAAAATTATAAATGTTAAGTGAATCTATTTATCCTCATTTGCTACAACAAAATCCGTAACTTTTTCTGATTCATTATTATTTAATAAGATTTCAATCTTTTGTTCAGCTTCTTTTAATGCCGTCTGACATTTTCGAGTAAGCTTAATGCCCTCTTCAAATTTTTTCATTGCTTTCTCAAGAGGAAGGTCACCAGTTTCAAGTTCATCCACAAGTTTTTCCAGATCAGAAAGTGATTCTTCTAAATTTATTTTTTTTGTGGAGTCCATTTTTCTCATCCAAGGATTGAAGTTTGATAATTTAATTTACTAATTGAAGCTAATAATAGAATAGCTTGCAAGATAATGCTTGAATATTTCACAGATTTTTAAGTGATCCTTCTATTTGTAAGTGCACACTTCAACTATTCAGGATAAAATACCTTAAGATTTTTTTCTGGGTTTTTGATGAGTAAACAATACGTTGCTGCGGACATTGAGGTCCTTAGCGGACTAGAGCCAGTCCGTCGTCGACCGGGCATGTACACAGATACTGCGCGGCCTAATCATTTGGCACATGAAGTTATCGATAATAGTATCGATGAAGCGCTTGCCGGCCACTGCAAAAAGTTATCAATTACAGTATATAAAGATGGCTCTCTTGAGGTTTCTGATGATGGCCGAGGTATGCCTATAGATATGCACCCAAAGGAAAAGATTCCTGGTGTTGAACTCATTCTTACTCGTTTGCATGCTGGCGGTAAATTTAATAATGATAATTACCAATTTTCTGGCGGCCTTCATGGCGTTGGCGTATCCGTAGTAAATGCATTATCTAATAATTTAGAAGTTTGGATTCGCAGAGATAGCAAAGAGTATAATATGAGCTTTGTAGGTGGAAAAAAGCGCGGTAAGCTTGAAGTTGTTGGAAGTGTTGGTAAGGCTAACACTGGAACAACCATTCGTTTTTGGCCGGACAAGAAGTATTTTGATACTGCAAAATTTTCAATAAACCAACTTAAACATACACTCAAGGCAAAAGCTGTCCTTTGTCCAGGTTTGACAGTGAAACTTAAAATTGAAAAACCAGAAGAAAGACAAGAATGGTTATATGCAGGCGGCTTAGAACAATATTTAATTGAAGAAATAGCAGGGTCAGTATCATTACCTACTGAACCATTTTCAACTAGCACCAAAGGAAAAAATGAAGCTGTTGATTGCGCACTTACTTGGGTCGCTGATGCTGATGCAAATGTAACTGAAAGTTACGTGAATTTGATACCTACCTCACAAGGAGGAACTCATGTTAATGGATTACGAACTGGATTAACAAATTCAATGCGTGAGTTTTGTGATTTTCGTAATCTTTTGCCTCGGGGAGTTATTATTGCTCCAGAAGATGTTTGGGATAGTTTAAATTTTGTTATGAGTGTAAAGCTTGAAAATCCACAGTTTTCTGGTCAAACAAAAGAGAGACTCTCGTCGAGAGAATCTGCAGTTTTTGTATCAACTTTTATAAAAGATAGTTTCTCTGTGTGGTTAAATCAATATCCTGAAACGGGAGACTTGATTGCCCAATCAATTATTAGTAAAGCCCAAAAACGCCTTAAAGCGAGCAAGAAGGTAATCCGAAAAAAGATAGTATCTGGTCCAGCCTTACCCGGAAAATTAGCTGATTGTCGTTCACAGCAAGCAGAATTTTGTGAATTATTTTTGGTAGAGGGTGACTCTGCTGGGGGATCAGCAAAACAAGCACGTAACCGCGATAATCAGGCTATTATGCCGTTGCGTGGGAAGATATTAAATACATGGGAAGTTGATACCTCAGAAATCTTATCATCAGCTGAAGTTCATGACATTTCAGTGGCTATAGGAGTAGATCCTGGTAGTAATGATATTAGTGGGTTACGTTATCATAAGATTTGTATTTTGGCGGATGCAGATTCGGATGGCTTACATATTGCTACGTTATTATGCGCACTATTTTTGAAACATTTCCGTAAGCTTATTTTAGCTGGTCATGTATACATAGCTATGACACCTTTATATCGAATTGATGTAGGTAAAGAGATTTTTTATGCGTTAGATGAGTCAGAGCGTAAAGATGTTCTTGATCTTATCGCAGCTGAGCAAAAGAAAGGTAAAATTTCTGTCACTCGTTTCAAAGGCCTAGGCGAGATGGATCCCGAGCAATTACGTGAAACAACAATGCATTCAGATACGAGAAGACTTGCTCAACTAACGATCGATGATAATGATAATACAGATCAAATATTGGATATGTTATTGGCAAAGAAACGTTCGAAAGATCGTCGTAATTGGCTTGAATCTAAAGGCAATCTTGCTGAGGTATAAATGTAATGCAAAATAATTTAAATCTCGAATGCGTTGAACAAAAAGCACTCAAGGATTATGCCGAACAAGCATATTTAGATTATTCGATGTACGTCATTCTTGATCGCGCACTACCTCAAATTGGGGATGGTCTAAAACCAGTTCAACGACGCATTATTTATGCTATGAGTGAACTTGGGTTGTCAGCATCCTCTAAACCTAAAAAGTCTGCTCGCACTGTTGGTGATGTAATTGGTAAGTTTCATCCTCATGGCGATTCTGCTTGTTATGAAGCAATGGTATTAATGGCTCAGGACTTCTCCTATCGATATCCTATTGTTATTGGTCAAGGTAATTGGGGGTCAACAGATGACCCAAAATCATTCGCCGCTATGCGTTATACAGAATCTCGTCTAGCTCCATATGCAAAAAGTATGTTGCAAGAGCTTGCGTTAGGTACGGTTGATTGGACACCTAATTTTGATGGCACCCTAAATGAACCGATAGTTTTACCTGCTCGTTTACCAAATCTTCTTCTCAATGGAACTATGGGTATTGCCGTAGGTATGTCCACAGACGTTCCTCCACATAATCTTAAAGAAGTAGTAGATGCGTTAGTTCACCTTATTGAGAATCCTAAGTCCACAATAACCGATTTAATTAAGTACATTCAGGCACCTGATTATCCAACTGGTGGGGAGATTGTCTCGGCCGCAGCAGATATTAGAGAAATCTATGAGACAGGTATTGGTACTCTTAGGTTGCGCGCTTCTTATAAAATGGAGGGCAAAAATATAGTCATTACGTCACTTCCACATCAGATATCAGGTGCAAAATTGCTAGAACAAATTGCAACTCAAATGCGTGCAAAAAAATTACCTCAGGTCGATGACCTACGAGATGAGTCAGATCATGAAGAGCGGATTCGCCTCATTATTAGTAAGAAAAAAGGCGTTGATGCAGAACAATTAATGTCTCATCTATTCTCTACAACCTCTCTTGAGCGAACAATTCGAGTCAACATGAATGTAATTGGCCTTGATGGCCGCCCACGTTTGTTTAATTTACTTGAAATCTTGAAAGAATGGCTTAAATTTCGCAAAGAGACAGTAAAAAACCGTCTTAGTCATCGCCTTAGAGTTGTTACAGATCGGCTACATATTCTTGATGGCTTATTAATCTCTTATCTTAACATAGATAAAGTCATTGCTATTATTCGTGAAGAGGACAATCCAAAACCTGTTCTTATTAAAAGTTTTAAATTATCAGACATACAAGCAGAGGCAATTTTAAATCTTAGATTACGTAATTTAGCTAAACTTGAAGAAGTAAAGATTCGAGGTGAACAAGGCAATCTCAATAAAGAATCCAATAATTTAAAAAAGATTCTCAATAGCACCTCTCGCTTGAAAACACTTATCAAAAATGAAATTCTAGAAGATTGTGATGCATATGGAAATAATCGAAGAACTTCTATTGTGGAAAGGCCCGCTGCAAAAGCAATCGATGAGTCTCAATTAGTCGCGAGTGAGCCAGTAACAGTTGTTTTATCTCGAGCAGGCTACGCTAGAGCAGCAAAAGGTCATGAAATAGATCCAAATATGCTCAATTATCGTTCCGGTGATTCATATCTTGCGTCCGCAAAAGGCCGAAGCAATCAAACAGCAATGTTCATTGATAGTACAGGACGTGTTTATAGTTTGTCAGTCAGCTCATTACCATCAGCCCGCGGTCAGGGTGAACCTTTATCAAGTTATTTTAAGCCACCTGACGGCGCGATATTTTGCGGTGCGATGATTGGTAAAGAGGAGCAAAAATACCTTCTTTCAAGTAATTCTGGTTACGGATTTATAGCTAAGTTAAGTGACTTAACATCAAGAAATAAATCTGGCAAGTCAGTACTTAAGGTTCCTTTATTAGGGCAATCTTTAGTTCCAGCGCTAGCATGTAATGATAAAAGATGCTTTGTAGCGGCTGTTAGCTCTATTGGCAGATTATTACTATTTGGGTTGGAGGAGCTACCAGAGCTAACAAAGGGTAAAGGAAATAAGATTATAAATATCCCTAGCCCCAAATATAAGAGTGGTGATGAAACTATGGTATCTACAGCGATTTTGCCAGAAAATAGCGCTCTTGAGGTGCATACTGCATCCCGTAAAATGAAAATTAAATGGATTGATTTACTAAATTATCATGGTGATAGGGCTTTGCGGGGCACTTTGCTGCCAAAAGGGTGGCGAAAAGTAGAACGCATCGAAGCAATATATTAATTCTTAATTTTTTGGGAATCTCATTTTTTTTCAGAAATTGTGATTTTAAATTAAATCTTATATTGAGTGGTATTTATGGCCAACTATAGTACTAATAATCTTAAGGCAGGCATGCGAATCGTTATTGATGGTAATCCTTGCGTTATTATTGAAAATGAATTTGTGAAGCCAGGAAAAGGCCAGGCATTTTATCGTGTTCGCATAAAAGATCTCAAAGCAAACAAAACTATTAACAAGACATTTAGATCTGGTGAGTCTATTGAAGCAGCAGATGTAGTTGAAACAGATATGCAATATCTTTATACGGACGGTGAATTTTGGTATTTCATGAATCAAGAAACTTTTGATCAATATGCAGTTGACAGTTCGGCAATTGGTGAAGCCAAGAAATGGATAACAGATAGTGATATTTGTGGGGTAACTCTCTGGAATGACTCTCCATTGATAGTTAAAGCTCCAAATTTTGTAGAATTAGAGATTGTAGAAACAGATCCTGGGCTAAGGGGCGATACTGCTAGTGGTGGGGTAAAACCAGCAAAATTGTCAACTGGCGCAGTTGTTCGAGTTCCATTATTTATAGATCAAAATGAAATAATAAAAGTTGATACAAGGTCTGGTGATTACGTTTCACGAGTGAAAATCTAATTTTATTCATTTATTTGTAAATGATAAGTTTCCAATCTCCATTCCCATTTGTAATGTTGCACCTTGAAGTAGATTATTACTAAATTTACAAAAATCTTTTGGCATTAAAAGAATTACAGTTGAGCCCATGTTGAACCATCCTAATAAATCCCCTTTTTTTATTTTTGAGGGATAATTAGACAAATCCAATACCTCAACAACACCTTTTTTTCTCGGAAGGATTTCACCGGTCCAAGGTGTTGAGATACTACCAACGTTTAAAGCACCAACAAAAATTAATACAGTAGGCCCAAAATTTGTCATGAAGTGCATTACAAGACGTTCATTTCGACGAAAAATTCCATTAACACAGTTAACGGTCGTCTGATTTACACTAAATAAATCGCCTGGAATATAACGTGCTGCAATAAGTTCTCCATCTAAAGGTGCGTGAACCCGATGATAATTATAAGGTGCTAAATATGATGTTACATACAATCCATTAATATAAGCTTTAGCTTGCTCAAGATCAGTTGCAATTAGATCCTCAAGGGAGTAACTAAATTTTTTTGCTTGAAAAATTTTATTATTTTGAATTTTCCCCATACTGCTTATAGTGCCGTCAACAGGTGAAATGATAGTATTTTGATTATTTTTTATTGGGCGAGCATCTTTGGTTAATTCACGTATGAAAAAATCATTAAAATTTTTAAAATCATCAGGAACTTCAAGTTTTATTTCTTTAGTGTCAATTTTATAAAAAGTAATAAATTTTGAGATAATTAAATTTTTAGTTTTTTTGTGAGAAATTCTAGCTACCAAGTACAGAGTTTTTGTTATTAAATGTTTCGGTATCAAATATTGTAACAAGACAAAAATATTGGAAAGCATTATTTAGACCTCGAAGTGAGCTGCGTTTTTAAGCTAAGTAAAAGCTTTTCTTTGCTATAAAAATGTAAAGAAATAACTCTATTTTTATTTTTCTTATTTTTTAACATTAGGTGCTTACCACCATGATCAAGCTTTAATTTAGAATTCGCTTCTATTTGAAGCGAATTGACACGCTGCATTTTTGCAATTCCCTCATCTAAAATTGACTCATGGATTTCAATCGATTCAAAGTCAGGACTAATAACTTGAGTCAGCTCAATTAAGAGGTTTGTATTATTAATAAATGTAACATACCCAGCGCTTATCGATTTTCCTGGTAGCGGCTGAGTAATAGTAATATCAGTTACCATTAGTGGAGGGTTGTCAGAACTTTCACATGATAAAAGGAAAAAGCTGAAAAAAAGTAAAAAAAATTTATTTATCTCTAATTTCATTTGCTCCTCCTAAAATTTGTTGTAGGTCATTAATATAATTTTCAATTTTGTGTGGAGCACTAAAAAGCGCTGAAAATTCTGCAGCTGGGTTAATTAGCAAAACAGCTGCAGAATGATTTACAGCATAATTTTTACTGCTTGTTATGGCTTTCTCAAAATATATACCTAATGCTTTAGTTAATTTAATGAGTTCATCAGTATTCCCAGTTACAGCTATATTTCCTTCTCCAAAATAATCTATGTATTTTCCAAGCATAGCTGGCGAATCTCGTTCTGGATCAACGCTTACCAAAACTATACGCGGGATCTGTTTAAAATTAGATTTTTTAAGTTCTTGTTTAGCTTGGTTAAGAGTTTGCATAGTTGTAGGGCATATATCTGGACAGTTTGTGAAACCAAAAAAAACTAAATCCCATTGCCCCATAAAAGTATCTTTATTGACGGGTTTTTCCTCCTGATTTATGAGGGAAAAATCTGGCAATTCAATAGGTTGTTGAAGGACATAAGCTGATCTTAAATCTGGCCTTTGATGTGTTTTTTTGTATGAAAAAAAACTACCAGCCATTATAACCACAAGAAAAACCACAAAATATTTTTTTTTGATGCTCATATTATAAGTAATGCATTGTTCAATAAAATATTATTTTACCGTTAATTATCCAGGCGTATAGCCTCAGAGCATGGTAAATTACTATTTAATTATGAATGTAAAGAATCTTGTACATAAAATTAATAAAAATTTTGAAAGATCTAATCTTTTTTTTGGTCATGGTACGGATAATGCGCATGATGAAGCAATGTGGCTAGTATTTTCTATGCTTAAACTTTCATATGATGATATTCCAATGGTTTTTTCAGAAAAGGTCAATGATAGCGATGTTTTAAGTATTTTGACTATTGCAAACAAGAGAATAAATGAACGCGTTCCATTAGCTTACCTGCTTCATCAGGCATTCTTTGCAGGCCATGAGTTCTATGTTGATGAGCGAGTATTGGTGCCAAGAAGCCCGCTCGCAGAATTAATTAAAGGAAAATTTTTACCTTGGGTAAGAGCCAGTAATGTCTATAGAATTATCGACCTTGGGACAGGAAGCGGGTGTATAGCTATTGCAATGGCTCATGCATTTCCTGAAGCAAAAGTTCATGCGGTTGATATATCACCAGGGGCACTAGAAGTAGCAAGTATCAATATTGAGCGGCATAATCTAACAGAGCGCATTGAGCTCATAAAATCTGATTTCTTTCTTAATATTGAAGAGTGTAAGTATGACCTGATTGTAAGCAATCCTCCCTATGTCAATCAAGATGATATTGCTACAATGCCTAATGAATATCATCATGAGCCACAATTAGGCTTAAAGGCAGGTAATGATGGATTGAATTCTGTTCATAAGATTTTGCATAATGCCTCGCGATTTTTAACGGATAATGGAATACTTATTTGTGAAGTTGGAAATAGTCAACAAGCTTTAGAGGATGCGTATCCTACTTTACCTTTTATTTGGGTTGAATTTTCAGAAGGCGGGGCAGGTGTTTTTTTATTACATCAACATGATTTACAAGGTTTAGAGTAGTGTCTGGAAATAGTTTTGGTCGAATTTTTACAGTAACAACCTTTGGCGAAAGTCATGGTAAGGCCCTTGGTTGTATAGTCGATGGCTGCCCGCCCGGTATTGAATTATCCGCAGCAGATATTCAATTTGATTTAGATCGGCGAAGACCAGGCCGTAATAAGCATACAACTCAAAGAGATGAACCAGATCAAGTAAAAATCTTATCGGGTATTTTTGATAACAAGACTACAGGTACACCTATAGGTTTACTCATTGAAAACAAGGATCAGCGCTCTAGAGATTATGGAGATATAAAAGATAAATTTAGACCTGGTCATGCCGATTATACATATCAGCAAAAATATGGCATTCGTGATTACAGAGGAGGCGGACGATCATCAGCCCGAGAGACAACGATGCGTGTTGCTGCTGGAGCAATCGCAAAAAAATATCTTAGAGATCGTTTAGATATTGAGGTTTGTGGATATCTATCTCAGCTTGGCCCAATTGAAATAAGTGCAAATGATTTATCTATTGTGGACAATAATGCATTTTTTTGTGCAGACCCTAATATGATAAATAGACTTGATGAATTTATGACTGAACTTAGGGATCAAGGTGATTCAATTGGAGCTAAAATTAGTGTTTTAGTGAAAAATATGCCTGTGGGTCTAGGCGAACCAGTATTTGATAAACTTGAAGCTGATATAGCCCACGGTCTAATGAGTATTAATGCCGTTAAAGGCGTTGAAATCGGTGCAGGATTTTCTTCTATTATGCAACGAGGTAGTGAGCATAGAGATGAGATGTCTGAAGATGGGTTTAGTAAAAATGATGCTGGCGGAACTCTTGGTGGAATATCATCTGGCCAGGACTTACTTGTTAGTCTTGCACTCAAGCCGACATCTAGTGTTTCTGTTCCAGGAAAGACAATAGATAAAGATGGTAAAAATACTCAAATTGTCACTAAGGGTCGTCATGACCCTTGTGTTGGTTTACGAGCAACACCTATCGCTGAAGCAATGGTAGCACTTGTGATTTTGGATCATTATTTGCGTAATCGAGCCCAAAACGCAGATGTTAAAACAGAAAGAATGGGAATATAAATTAATGTCAAAATCTTTTGATGTGGCAGTTGTTGGAGCGACAGGAGTCGTTGGAGAGTCGATACTCGAAATCCTTAATCAACGTAAATTTCCAATTGGTAATATTTATGCCCTCGCAAGCGCGCGATCTGCCGGTAACCAAGTTAACTTTGGATCAGCAAAAATTACAGTTGAGGATCTTTCGAAATTTGATTTTTCTAAAGTTCAAATTGGCTTATTTTCTGCCGGTGGTTCAATATCTAAAGAGTTTGCGCCAAAAGCTGCAGATGCTGGATGTGTAGTTATTGATAATACATCACATTTTCGTTATGAGAATGAAATTCCGTTGGTTGTTCCAGAAGTAAACTCACATGCAATTGCCGATTATTCAAATCAAGGAATTATAGCTAATCCAAATTGTTCAACAATTCAAATGTTGGTGGCATTAAAGCCTATCTACGATGCAGTTGGTATTAAAAGAATTAATGTATGTACTTACCAGGCCGTATCTGGAGCCGGTAAAAGTGCACTTGATGAGTTAGTTCGTCAAACTAGTAACTTACTTAATGGCCGTCCAGTAGAAGTTAAAGGAGATGTTAAGCAAATTGCATTTAATGCAATCCCTCAAATTGATGTGTTTCTCGAAAATCGTTATACCAAAGAGGAAATGAAGATGGTTTGGGAAACTCATAAGATTCTTGGAGATAATTCAGTTCTTGTGAACCCGACCGCAGTAAGAATCCCAGTTTTTTTTGGACATTCTGAAGCTATTCACATTGAAACCATTGATAAAATATCTTCAGAAGCGGCCACTGATTTATTAATTAACTCTCCAGGCGTAAAAGTTTTAGATGGCACAAGTGTAGGTGAGTATCCTACTGCAGTTACGGAAAGCTCTGGTAATGATCAAGTGTTCGTTGGTCGCATAAGAGAAGATATTTCTCATCCAACTGGCTTAAACCTCTGGGTAGTAGCGGATAATATTCGTAAGGGGGCAGCTTTAAATAGCGTACAAATTGCTGAAATTTTAGCAAAAGAATACCTTTGAATTCCACTTCAGTAACTTAGTGCTGATTCAAAAGAATAGTTGATAGGTATTTTTTTTGTAAGGAAAAAATTAATTATGTTGCAGCGTCTTACTTCTCTCTTATTTATAAATTTTATTCTCTTGAGCATCAATGTTTCAGCTCAACAAACACTATCGACTGAACCTAAATTAGATCAAGATAATTTTCTTTATGAAGCCAAAAGCTCTGGTAATAATGTAGTAGTTAATCAGGGCGATACTTTATGGAGTATTGCATCCAACCTACGTCTGGATTTAAAAGTAACAATGAGTCAGATGATGTTGGCGATTTTTAATGAAAATCCAGATGCTTTTAAGGGTAATGTAAATATACTTAAGAAAAATTCTACTTTGCACATCCCATTTGCAGATGAAGTATTTCAAATTAATATTGATTTTGCCTTTGATGAGATTCAACGACAACATGCTAGATGGGCCATTAGTTTCAGCAACAATCTTGCATTTGAATTGCAACAAGATGCTCTAACAACAGAATCATTTAAAGAGCAGGAGATGACAAAAGATTCAATTGCATCGATGAATTCAGAGTATAAGCTAAAGCAGCAAAATAAAATTTTAAATATTATATCTGAAGATTCTAATTTACCCGATCAAACTATAAATGACCATGAGTTTTCCATATTAAAAGAGGAAGCTAATGATTCAGATCTTGAGATTAAAGAGATACCAACTAAAAATTTTGAAGAGGTTAATCTCAAGAAAGAAAATAAATTAGATCCGGTAATTAATATAATTATTAATGATGATTTGCCATCTACGGGTGAAATTAGTTTAAATGCAAACAGCATTGAAAAAGAATCTTATGAAACACCTGAATTAATTCCCATTTGGATAATTGTAATATCTATTGTAGTTGTTCTTTTTGGTGTTAGTTGGTTTATGAGAAGTAACTCTAGTATTGAATATTCAGCTGAAAAGAATCCAGCATCTCATGCAGAAGTAGCTGATATAGCTAAACCAAAGATTGCAGAGAGTCATTTATCAAATAATAATGCAATTTCAATTGTAGGTACAAAACTTGATTTAGCCCGCGCATATGTAGATATGGGGGATCTAGTTAAAGCACTCAAAATTTTGGAAGAAGTTTTAGATGAAGGTAATGAGCTACAGAAGCGAGAAGCAAAGGGCTTATTAAATAATATTACAGATTAAATGAATATTTTAAGGTTAAAAAATGCGCGTTGCATTTGGTATTGAATACGATGGAACATCGTATAATGGATGGCAAAAACAAAAGACTGGCCTAGGGGTTCAGGAACTACTAGAAAACGCCTTGATGAGTGTCGCCAATCATTCGGTAGAGACTACCTGTGCAGGCAGAACAGACACTGGTGTTCATGCTACAGGCCAAGTTGTTCATTTTGATACATCAAGTTTACGTCAAAACCGAAGTTGGTTACTTGGCGTAAATAGTTATCTGCCAGATGATATAAACGTTAGATGGGTTAGGCGGGTTGATGATGAATTTCATGCACGTTTTTCAGCAAATTCAAGAAATTATTGCTACAAAATTTTAAATCGTCTGGAGCGCTCAGCAATTCATAGGAATCGCGCATGGTGGATTCACAAACCACTTAATGCAGTTCATATGCATAGCGCATCCCAATATTTATTAGGCGAGCATGATTTTTCTGCATTTCGCGCAGCAGGCTGTCGTGCAAATTCAGCAATTCGTAAGATAATCAAAATCAGTGTAGAACGAAAAGGTGATTGGATAATTTTTAAAGTCACTGCAAATGCTTTTTTACAGCATATGGTTCGTAATATCGTCGGTTCGCTTGTTTCGGTAGGTACAGGTGATAAAGATTACTCTTGGTTTTTAGAAACACTTAAGAGTTGCGATCGAAAGAAAGCTGGAATAGCCGCACCTCCACATGGCTTAACATTAGTATCCGTGGATTACCCATTATCTGCTGGAATTCCAATTTTTATTGAAGATGACTAGCTGTACATAAACTATATATATATTATGTGCGTATGAGTTGGTTTGATAAATTGATGCCTTCACGCATCAGCACAGAAAATCGCACAAAATCAGTACCGGAAGGTGTTTGGGTAAAGTGTGAGCGCTGTGATGCACAGTTGTATCGTAATGAGCTTGAGCGCAATCTTCAGGTATGCCCTAAATGTGGATATCATATGCGCATTAATGCTCGTAAGCGTCTTGAGTATTTTTTAGATCCGCATTCTCAAGTTGAACTATTTAAGAATTTAGAACCAATAGATCCTTTGAAATTTAAAGATACAAAACGTTATCGTGATCGTCTTGTTGCTGCTCAAAAGAAAACTGGCGAAAAAGACGCATTAATTAGTGTAAAAGGATCACTTTATGGTAGATCAGTTGTAGTATGTGCCTTCAACTTTTCATTCATGGGTGGATCTATGGGTTCTGTTGTAGGGGAGAAATTTGCTCGTGCTGCAAATTATGCAGCTAAGCATGGTATGCCAATGATTTCTTTTTCAGTTAGTGGCGGCGCCCGAATGCAAGAAGCATTATTTTCTTTATTTCAGATGGCTAAAACATCATCTGCTTTAGCCACCCTTGGCAAGTGCGGCACTCCATATATATCTGTATTAACAGATCCCACTACAGGAGGAGTATCAGCGAGTCTAGCAATGTTAGGTGATGTTAATATTGCTGAGCCTAATGCTTTGATTGGCTTTGCTGGACCTCGTGTAATTGAGCAAACTGTTCGAGAGAGGTTGCCTGAAGGATTTCAACGCAGTGAGTTTCTTCTTGATCATGGAGCAATTGATATGATTATTGATCGTCGGAAATTACGAAAAGAAATAAATTCTTTGTTAAGTAAATTTGAGGGTCATCATAGCCCTAATGCTGTAAAGTAATAGAGCTAATGTTTTCTGCAAGCACGCCATTATCTGTTTGGCTTTCTTGGCTTGAGACGCTTTCTCCAAAAGAAATTAATCTTGGTACTTCTCGTGTCCAAACCATTTTGGATAGTTTACGGCTTCCGTTACCTAAAAAGGTTTTATTGATCGCTGGTACAAATGGTAAAGGTTCTTCTGTTGCCATGACTGAAGCTCTTTTAAGAGAATCTGGCTTAAATGTTGGCTCTTATACTTCACCACATATTAGTAAATACAATGAACGAATTGCTTTAAATGGTAAATCTGTAGATGACAACAAAATAACATCCGCTTTCGAAAAAATTGAAAAAGTTAGAGGAGGCGTTGAATTAACTTATTTTGAATATGGAACATTAGCTGCATTTATAATTCTTTCTAACTCAAGATTGGATGTTTGGGTACTTGAGGTTGGTTTAGGTGGGCGTCTTGATGCAACTAATATCATTGATCCTTCTGCAGCTTTAATAACTAATATTTCACTAGACCATTGTGATTGGCTTGGTGATAATATTGAAAGTATTGCATTAGAAAAAGCTGGAGTTATGAGAGCTGGCATTCCGGTTATATATGGTGAGAAAAAAGTACCAAATGCAATAGTGCAATATAGCAATCAAATTGGAGCGAAGCTTGCACTGGTGGATCAAGATTTTAAATTAAGTATTAATCCCAATGGAAATTGGTCCTGGGAGGGACCAAATAGAAAATTTAAATCACTAAAACCTCCAGGATTATTAGGGAAATTTCAAATACAAAATGCTTCAGCTGTTTTAGCAGCGATTGATGCAATGGGTTTTCTAGAAAGATTGAACGTGAATCTTATCAACAGAGTTTTAACATCATTAAAAATTCCTGGCCGATCCCAAGCTTTAATAGCCAATGAAAGAGAGTGGTTTTTTGATGTTGCCCATAACCCCGCAGCCGCTTCAGCATTAGCTATGACTCTAGAATCTCATGAGCCAAAAAAAAGAACTATAGCAATAATTGGAATACTTGATGATAAAGATGTCGATGGCATTATCATGCCATTATTCCATTTAGTTGATTCTTGGGTGGCTGTTTCAGCTAAAAGTAAACGCGCAATACCAAGCGCAAATCTTGCAAAAATAATATCAAATCTAACTAAAAAGAAATGCTATGTTGCTGATTCTTTAGGTAGCTCTATAGAAATTGCACAACAAAATGCATTAAAAAATGACAGAATACTGGTAACGGGATCATTTTTTACAGTAGGTCCTATCCTCAATCAATTAGCAATTTAATTTTGGTTAAATCTATTATGGAAAGAGCTTTAAAGGAACGAATTATAGGAGCAATCTTTTTGGTTGCTTTTGTTGTTCTTGTCGTACCGGTTTTTCTTGATGGCCCACCAAAAAACAGTATTACAATATCTAAGAGAATTTTATTACCTGGGCAGGAACAGCAAGATCTCAAAACTGTTGTGCTTGAAAGGGAGCGATTAGATCCTATTCCATCGGCTCAAAGTTCTGATTTAGTTGAAAATAAATCTGCAATATCTACTTCAGATGAAAGCAACAATTCTTCACTTAATTCAAAGATACAAAACAAACCCGATCAAATATTAGTGAATCAGAAAAAAGATGGGATTGACCAAGAATATCAAACTAAACTTGCACAAAATTCTCAATCTTCAACAGGTATGTGGACAGTGCAACTTGGAAGTTTTTCAAACAAAGAAAGTGCTGACAATTTATATACAGATTTAAGAAAACAAGGCTATGCTGTTTTTATGAGTACTTTCCAAGCAAATTCTGGACTGTTTTATAGAGTGCGCATAGGGCCTCAAAAAAATAAAAATGACGCTGAAATTATGGCTATAAATTTATTAAAAGCGGGCCATAAAGGAGAGGTGTTACCATACCCTTGATGTTCTACTTGCACTTTATATATTCTTTTTAACATTTAGTTGGGACGATTCTTTAAATGCCAATAATTGATATTATAATTACTGCTTTTCTTTCAATATCAATGATAATTGGTTTTGTGCGAGGCTTTGTCAAAGAGGTAATCTCTATATCTACACTCTTTTTTGCAGTTTGGGCGTCATCATATTTTGGTGCAAATTTAGGAAGTTATTTTGATATCTGGCTAACTTCTACTGGAGTGCAGATTTGGTTTGGTCGAATTCTAATTTTTATAATTGTTCTTGTTTTAGGTAGCATTTTAGGTTGGGTGACTACAAAAGTTGTTCGATTGGTTTTGCTTGGCGGCATTGATCGCTTGATAGGATCTATTTTTGGGGCTCTTCGTGGAGTATTGTTTATCGGATTATTTATAATTGTAGGTCAATACTCAGGTTTTAATAGTGATACTTGGTGGTTGGATTCTCATTTACTTCCACATTTTGAGGAAGTAGCAAATTGGATTAAGGAAGTAGCACCTAAAGGATTTGAATTAATAATACCAGATGAAGTAATTGAAGAATTACCTAATCAATTACAATTGGAGTTCTAGAAAATAAGATGTGCGGTATTGTAGGAATTGTCAGTAACAAGCCCGTCAATCAGGCCCTATATAATGCATTGACTGTGATGCAGCACCGTGGTCAGGATGCAGCTGGTATAGTGACTTGGAGTGAGAAGCAGGGACTAAAAAAACGTAAAGGCAATGGCCTAGTGCGTGATGTTTTCCAGAATAGACACATGAAAGATATGGCTGGTACATCTGGTATAGGTCACATACGTTACCCAACTGCTGGCGGTTCAAAGTCATCTGAAGCACAACCGTTTTATGTAAACTCACCATACGGTATTTGCCTTGCTCACAATGGCAACTTAACAAACTATGATGAGCTCTCTGAGTTACTTATTTGTGATGATCGACGACACCTTAGCACTGATTCTGATTCCGAAGTACTGCTCAATGTATTAGCTCATGAGCTACATATAAGAGTAAATGGAAATTTAACAACTCGTAATGTATTTGATGCAATCAATGCACTACATAAACGATGCAAAGGCGGTTATTCAGTTGTTGCATTAATAGTTGGATTTGGAATCATTGCATTCCGTGATCCAAACGGTATTCGCCCTCTTGTTTTGGGTGAAAGAAATAAGCAAGGTTGTAAAAACTACATGGTTGCTTCAGAAAGCGTTGCTTTGGATGTTCTGCAATTTTCACGATTAAGGGATGTAAAGCCGGGAGAATGTATCATCATTAAAAATGATATGTCATTACATTGTCATGATTATCCAAAATCAGCAATTCATTCCCCATGTATTTTCGAATATGTCTATTTTGCAAGACCTGACTCAATTTTAGATGGTTCATCAGTTTACAAAGCACGGTTGAGAATGGGTGAGCAGCTAGCAGGTAAGATTGTAAGAGATTTTGAAGACCATGATATTGATGTAGTAATTCCAATTCCGGATACAAGTCGGACTTCAGCGCTTCAAGTTGCCTATCATCTTGGAGTTAAATACAGAGAAGGATTTATAAAAAATCGTTATATTGGCCGAACATTTATTATGCCAGGCCAGGAAGAGCGTAAAAAATCTGTTCGACAAAAGCTGAATGCAATTGCGCTAGAATTTCATAATAAGAATGTTTTATTAGTGGATGATTCCATTGTTCGAGGAACTACTTCAAAACAAATTATTAAATTGGCTCGAGATGCAGGTGCAAATAAGGTTTATTTTGCATCGGCTGCACCACCTGTTAGATACCCAAATGTTTATGGTATTGATATGCCAGCAGCTAATGAGCTTATTGCAAACGGACGCACCGTCGAAGAGATTCAGAAAATCATTGGTGCAGATAAATTAATTTATCAAGATTTAAGCGGCCTTGTTCGCTCAGTTCGACATGGTAATTCGGAAATTAGAGATTTTGATACTTCATGTTTCTCTGGAAACTATGTCACTGGTGATGTAACTGAACAGTATCTGGAAAAACTTGAGAAACGCCGCAATGATGCTGCCAAGCAAAAGCAAGCTAATATTCTAAGCAAAGAATCAAGTGTAGTAGATTCATGATTGCACCGGTGCAAAAAATATTGCTATTTCTTTAAAACTGAAAATCCTAGAGCATAGGTAGGCTTCGCTACTCAAGAATTACCAGAATTGTTATTAGATCGTACCAATTGTAAATTAAAAGCTTCATCTACTTGAAGGTTTATGGTTTTTCCAAAATCGAAGTAGGTTGGCTCAACAAATGTCATGCTTGTCCAGTGAAGAGTAAAAGCATTTTGTGCAATTTATTGCATTTGCAAAGATTGAGCTGAGTTTGAATGAAATAAACTTAAAGAGTTGATTAGTTGAAATTTAAGCAATTGTAGCAAGGTTGACTAAAAATTAGATACTGAATTTAGTCTTTTAACGAGGCATAGTTTCAAGATGTGGCCCATCCTTGTCCCATCTGACAACGCTCCCTTGTTCAAACCAATCTCCCAATACAATTCGTGTAGCATGATGACTTCCAAGATTTACGTTATGGATAGCTGGTCGATGCGTATGACCATGAAGCAAGAGACTTGTTTCGAATTTATTCATGATACTTTTAACAGCATCTTCATTTACATCCATTATTTCCACATTTGTTGTATTGTTGTGGATTTTGCTGTTTTTACGAGCTTGATTAGCAAATACAGATCGCATTTCTATTGGCTTAGCTAACATCATAGCTTGCCACTCCGGATCACGTATGATTTTTCGCATTTCTTGATAACGAATGTCATCTGTACACAATGTATCACCATGGGTAAGTAATAAATCCTGGTTATTTAATCTGATAAGGGTTGGATCTTGGAGGATTTTAATGCCAGTCTCTTTAGAAAAAATCTCACCAACCAAAAAGTCACGATTACCACGCATAAAAAAAACAGGAATACCGACTTTTGTAACTTTATATAGGGCCTTCTTTATATAATCATAATAGGGGTTTGGATCATCATCACCCAACCAAACTTCAAATAGATCTCCAAGTATATAAAGTGCATCAGCATTTCGCGTCTCATCTTTTAAGAACATTAGAAACTGATCGCCAATTTCGGGTTTGCTTGCATCCAGATGTAGATCAGATATAAAAAGAGTGGTCATATTATTTATAGCTTATACGTGTTATTTTTTTTATTACTATCGGAATAATTGGAGCAGGCGCACCGCCAGGACCATTTAATTTTGAGTCTTTGTTAACAATAGTATCAACAACTTCCATTCCATCAAAAACAAATCCAAACACCGCATACCCCCACCTTGATTGCTTATTATTTTTTATTGGATCTAAATTTACTGAGCTAGATGTTTGACCATTATTATCAACTACGTTTATAAAAAATTGAGTAGACGCGGAATGCGGATTATTTGTACGAGCCATCGCAATGGTTCCACGCACATTACTAAGTCCATTTCCAGATTCGTTGATAATAGTATCCCTAATAAATTTTTTTTTAAAGCCTGGTGTAAATCCACCTCCTTGCGCCATGAAACCTGGAATTATACGATGAAAAACTGTGCCATCATAAAACCCTGAATCAACCAAATTTAGAAAATTCTTAACTGTTATTGGTGCTGCCTTGCTGTTTAGCTCCAGTTTAAAATTTCCTTCTGTAGTTTCAATTTCAATATGGGGGTAAGTGGGCAATCTTTCTTGAGCATAGACGGTTGTGTAGCTCAATATAATTAGAAAAGTAAAAATAAATTCTTTCATATGTCTATCCAAAATTTTCGTTAACATCTAAAATTACAATATACCTGAGTCAAATGCTTGATTGCCATGTAAAGCCTCCGTATTATCGCACTTCATTTAGTAATCAATCTATGCTTTAAGTGTATTCTGTTAAAAGGTTTAGTATTGTCGGGGCATAGCGCAGCCTGGTAGCGCATCTGCTTTGGGAGCAGAGGGTCGGGAGTTCGAATCTCTCTGCCCCGACCATCTAATTTTCTTTTCTATCATAGCAACCGTTTTAATGCGCCCGTAGCTCAATCGGATAGAGCACCGGTTTTCTAAACCGGTTGTTGCAGGTTCGAGTCCTGCCGGGCGCGCCATCTCCTGAAATGCTAGAATTGTCTAAACAGTGGTGGGTGTAGCTCAGTTGGTAGAGCCCCGGCTTGTGATGCCGGTCGTCGCGGGTTCGAGTCCCGTCTCCCA
>MDTG01186892.1_pt1 | contig 36197 bp, 37 predicted proteins | sample 811421 | NCBI WGS metagenome assembly MDTG01 (sample SAMN05326645, study PRJNA326480) | marine metagenome | isolation source: seawater | place: Pacific Ocean: South East | collected 2011
AATGAAAGCCCACATAACCATAACAGGTATCATAACAGCAAGTGGTGGAAATAATCGTAATTGTAAAACTGATAATGGTAAAGAGCCAGCAATCTTGTACCTAACTACAGCATATGAAGAAATGGTTCCACATACAACTGCTAAAATTGTGCCTAGAGTCGCACACAAAAGACTTGATATAAATGGCTTGACTATAGTTCTGTCCAAGCTAACAACCAAGCCTTCAGCTCTACCATAAAAAATAAATTCAAAATTTTGTAGAGTAGGATTTTTTGGAAACCAGGAAAGACCAGCACCAACTGTAGTCCACTCAGGATATGGTTTAAATGCCATGGTTACCATCCATAAGACTGGATATATTACCACAGCTGTAGCTAAAAGTACAAAAAAGTACTTAATAAAAACTGATAAAGGTGAAGGTTTCACTTTTTTATACCTCGCAATAATAAGACAATAATAAGAAATATATAGGCGGTCTAATAAGACCGCCTAAAGATTTAGATTTTAATTATCAAACATCGTCGATGATGGAAGGGAATGTTGACCTACTAGCAGCAATAGATTCTAAAATTCCATTTCTTTTTTGTTTCTTGATAATTTTTTCCCATTTCTTCTGAGCCGCCTTCATGGCTTCAGTAGCTGACTTTTGACCAGTAATGGCAGCTTGCAATTCTTCATCCAAAGCATTGTCAAGAGATGTCTGACCAGCAAAGTTAATTGAAGGAGCAGATCTAGCAATAGTCTTTGGAATCTTGTCCATGGAATATGGATGGTAAGTAGCTTCACAAAGTGGCTCTTTAAAGTTTGCTTGTTGCATTGGATCAAAATATCCACCAGGGTTTCCACACATCCAAGTATAGGTTCTGGTAGAACTTAACCATTGCATGAATAAATAAGCAGCTTCTGGATATTTACTCTTAGAAGCAACCCAACCTGTTATATGGTAATAAAGAACAGATCTTCTATTAACTTTGTTACCAATTCTTGTTCCAGGAGGTAAATGAGAACTAATCATACCAGTTGCTAAACTTTTTGGAGTACCATCAGTATTGTAACCATCACCAAATTTAACAATATTAGTGTAAATTGATGTGTGAGGAATTTTGAGGTTCCACATTGTTCCATATGCCTCAGCCCAAGTAAAGGTGAGTGAGTCTGGAGGAGTCCACTTATAGCTTTCAACATGCTTGTTTCCAGCTTCTAGACCCACTTCACTATCCAATGTTGGTTTTCCGTCTTCATCGAAATAATAAAAGTTTGGATGTTCCATAGAAGCGAATCTTGCATAAAAAGTAGCTAGACCCCAAAAAGGACTCATTAAGTTACCATTACCATACATTGTACCGTTTGGACCTTCATATCCGGTAAAGAACTCTGAAATTCTGTCAACATCTTCCCAAGTCACAGGTGTGTCTAGTTCTACTCCGTATTTGTCTGAAAATTTTCCTTTGATGGTAGAATCTTCATAAAGAGCTTTGAGATAAAACCAAGTCTGGAAGTCACCATCAAGACTAAATGAGTGATAATTTCCATTATATGTGTAAAGAAGCTTTTCCATCTCAGGTGAAGGAGTTCCTCTTTCTGGATCAGCCCAATCAGGCTTATATTTAGCAACATACTCATTACAATTTATTGCTCCACCAGCAGCAACTAAGTCGCCAGTAGAATTCCAAGGACCAGTATAAATATCGAAAGTACCAGAACCTGTAGTAACGTCCTGCATAACCTTTTTAAAGATATCTTCAGCAGGAGCACCAATTATATCGATCTCGATACCAGTTTCTTTTTCCCAAACTTCTTTAACAGATGGGGCACCCTCAGGGAAAGGTCCTAATGGACCAACTTTTCCAACTGGGAAAGGTTTAGTTATTTGACCAATGGCTCCATCAGTCAAAAGCATTGTTAATTTCGCTGGTTTTTTATCAGCAGGTAGGTTTTTTATACCTTCAATACATCTACCTTCTGACATTCCAGTGTTATACTGAAATCTCTCGGCACCTTCGAAACCGGTTGGTCCTCCAGTCATTCCATCGGCAAGACCTCCATGACCACCAGCAAATACTGGGTTTGCTGCAAAAGCACCCAGACCGCCTAAGCTTGAAGCTCCAACCAAGGCAGAGGTATTCTTTAAAAAGTCTCTTCGCCCTTCGTTACTAGGCGTGACAAAATTTTTCTTCATTACATTCTCCCTAAGGTTCTATAATTTATTTTAAAGTTTGTAATAATCAAATATGATAAAACAAACAGTGTTAATCTTAATAACATGAAAGAAAATTGATTCAATAAAAAAATGAAATTATATTATTTAAACTTATAAATAAAGTTTTTTTTTTCCTAAAACATAATATTTATTCATATAAGTAAAATTTTGAAACGAATCTCTCATGTATTTTCATTATTAAAACTTATTCATTCTATTTTGTATTAAATCGTCTACAACAGATGGATCAGCAAGAGTTGAAGTATCTCCAAGTGTAGAATAATCATTTTCTGCTATTTTTCTTAGAATTCTTCTCATAATTTTACCGGATCGTGTTTTTGGTAACCCAGGGGCCCATTGAATTAGGTCTGGCTTAGCGATGGGTCCAATTTCTTTTCTAACCCAGAGTTCAAGTTCTTTTCTCAATTCCTCAGAAGGTATTTCCCCTATCATTAAGGTCACATATGCATATATACCCTGACCTTTAATAGGATGCGGAAAACCAACGACTGCACTCTCACTCACTAGAGGATGAGCTACTAAAGCACTTTCAACCTCCGCTGTACCCATTCTGTGACCTGAAATGTTTATTACGTCATCAACGCGACCAGTTATCCAATAATAGCCGTCCGAATCTCTTTTGCATCCATCACCAGAGAAATAATAACCTTTGTAGTCACTAAAATAAGTCTTAACAAATCTTTCATGATCTTTATAAACAGTTCGCATTTGACCTGGCCAGCTATCTTTTAAAGCTAAAACTCCTTGACACTCTGTCTCCTTGATCTCCTTCCCAGTTGTAGGATCAAGGATAACAGGAGAGACTCCAAAAAAAGGAAGAGTTGCAGAACCAGGTTTAGTTGTTGTGGCACCAGGTAAAGGTGTTATAAGGATTCCACCTGTTTCTGTTTGCCACCATGTATCGACTATTGGACATTTTTCATTTCCAACAACTTTATGATACCACATCCAAGCCTCTGGATTAATTGGTTCTCCTACACTACCCAACACCCTAATACTTTTTAAGTTACAATTTTTAACAAAGTGATCTCCCTGACCCATTAGCGCCCTCAAGGCCGTTGGAGCGGTATAAAACTGATTAACTTTATGCTTTTCACAAACTTGCCAAAAACGTGATGCATCCGGATAAGTAGGAACACCTTCAAACATTAATGTTGTTGCACCATTAGCTAAAGGACCATAAACTATATAACTATGACCAGTTACCCAACCTACATCAGCGGTACACCAATAAATATCACCTTTTTTGTAATCAAAAATATATTCATGTGTCATAGATGCATATAAAAGATAACCTCCTGTAGAATGTTGCACGCCTTTCGGTTTACCAGTAGATCCTGATGTATAGAGTATAAACAATGGATCCTCAGCATTCATTTCTTCGGGTTTGCAAAAATCATCAACTGTTTTCATGAGCTTTGAATAAGAAAAATCTATGCCTTCAATCATTTGAACATTTGAATTTGTTCTTTCAACAATTAAACCTTTAACATTTCCTGTAATCTTTCTAGCGGCATCAACATTTTTTTTAAGAGGTGTAATTCTTCCTCCTCTAGGCGCTTCATCAGAAGTTACAACAAGCTTAGCCTCACAATCTAAAATTCTACTAGCTAAAGCTTCAGCAGAAAAACCAGCAAAAACAATAGAATGTATTGCACCTATTCTTGCGCAAGCCAGCATAGCATAAGCAGCTTCTGGAATCATAGGCATATATAGAATAATTCTATCACCTTTTTTTATCCCAAGTTTTTTGTATACATTAGATAATTTATTTACTTCCTCGTAAAGCTGTTTATAGGTAATTTTTTTATCAACATCAGGTTCATCGCTTTCCCAAATAATAGCAATATCATCCCCATTATTTTCTATATGTCTGTCAACACAATTATAACATGCATTTAAAGAACCGTCCTCGAACCATTTAATTGATATATCAGGATAACTATAGTTAACATTCTTTATTTTTGTGTAAGGTTTAATCCACTCTAATCTTTTCCCATGTTCATTCCAGAAACTTTCACAGTTTTCAATTGATTCTTTATATAAAGAATTATACTTCTCATTATTAATTAAAGCATTTTTAGCATTATTTTCTGAGGGTGGATAAGTTTTATCACTCATTTAATAGTTCTCCTTATTAAATATTTCTTAAAGGAAATTATATAATAAGAATGTGTTAAGCAATAAAAAAATGCCATTACTAATTAACAATTAAGTTAATGGCATTTTTTTTAGAATCAAGAAATATGGTTCAAAATTAATTCATTTACTTTTGAAGCCTGTTCCAGTTGAACATTATGACCAGCATCGGGAATTATTTGTAAATCTGCATTATTAACTGAATTAGCGTGAGAAGAATTAATTATAGCATCTTTTTCACCATGTATAACTAAAATTTTCTTAGCTAAACCATCTAAATCTTTAGAAATAACAGAGTTTTGATTACCATCAGGAAATAAAGACTTAGATAAACTTTTCAAAAACGCATCAACTCCGTCTAGTCTTTTAAATTTAAGTAGATCATCAATCATGGACCTATTAACTAAGCTAGAATCAGCAAAAAGATATGATAGCTTAGGTTTAAGTTCTTTTTTACTAACTGAGTTAACAAATCCGTCTATGTAATCGGAATTTATTTCTTTTCCTAATCCAGCGGAACCGATTAAACATATACTTTCTACTTTATCTGGATGATCAAGAGCTAATTTAGATGAAATTAATCCTCCCATTGAATGACCAACAAGATGAGCCTTATCTATATTTAAGTTATCCATTAGTTCTTTGACAGAAGAAACCATAAAATTTAAATCAGGATTTTCAATTTTCTTCTCTGATTGGCCGTGACCTGGTAAATCAATTGCATAAACAGGAGATTTTGCAGCTAATGAGTCAATATTAAAAATCCAGTTACCTAAATCTCCACCAAAACCATGTATTAAAATTAATGGAATTCCTTCACCTTCTCTTTGTTCATAACGCATTTTTCCAAATGAAAGCTCAGCAAATTCATAAACAGGCCCTGTTTCTTCTTCCTCTTCATCAGGTTCTGGTATGATATAACTAGCTAAAAATTCATCAATTTCTGCGTCACTTACTTCTTCTGGTGCTAAAACTCCTAGAACAGCTTGGCAAGGATATGTCTTACCTTCTTCTCCAACTTTTCGTCGAAGAAGGCCACTTTCAGTGGCCTCAACGACGTTAGCAATTTTATCAGTTTCAACATCCATCACTTCATCACCGGGGTTTATAGTATCACCCTCATCAACATGCCAAGCGGCTAAAAGTCCCTCCTTCATTGTGAGACCCCATTTGGGCATCACTACTGGAATAATTAAATCACTCATTATTTTAACCTTTTACCATTGAAGTAGCAACTTTAACAATTTCATCAGATGATGGGGTATAAACATCTTCAAGTGATGGAGTAAACGGAACAGGTGCATGAGGTGCTGTAACCATCCTAATTGGACCTTTTAACGCTCCAAAGGCTTCTTCAGCCACTTTTGCAGAAACATCAGAAGCAATAGAACACCTAGGATTAGCCTCATCAACACATAAACATCTTCCAGTCATCTCAACACTTTCGATAACTGTATCCATATCGATTGGAGATATACTTCTCAAATCAATCACTTCAGCCTCTATACCATTTTTCGATAGAGCATCGGCAGCTTCCAAAGATCTTTTTACCATTTGACCGTAAGTAACAATTGTTAGATCTTTACCTTCTCTAGCAACATTTGCTTCACCAAAGGGTATTGCATAAGGTTCTTCAGGCACATCTGCTTGATCTTGATAAAGGTTTTTATGCTCTAAAAATATAACTGGGTCATTATCTCTAATAGATTGAATTAATAAACCCTTAGTATCGTAAGCGTTAGAAGGACAAACACATTTTAATCCTGGAATATGTGTAAATAATGGTGTTAGCATTTGACTGTGTTGAGCAGCGGCTCTAAAACCAGTTCCACACATAGCTCTTATTACAACAGGGGTTTCAGCTTTTCCACCAAACATATATTTGAATTTAGCTGCTTGATTAAACATTTGGTCAAAACACACACCCATAAAATCAATAAACATCAACTCTGCTACAGGTCTTAGCCCTGTTGTTGCTGCACCAATTGCTGCACCAACGTATGCACTTTCTGAAAGAGGAGTATCCATCATTTGATTTGGATGTTTTCCATACAAACCTTTAGATACACCTAGAACTCCTCCCCAAGCATCTTCTTCTCCTTGAGCACCAGTTCCACCAACAATATCTTCACCCATCATGATAACTGTGGGATCTCTTGACATTTCTTGATCTAGTGCTTCATTGATTGCGTCTTTAATACTTAACATTCGTGCCATGATTTTTTTCTCCTAAATAATTATTAATAATTTACATATACATCAGTTGTAAGTTTATCTGTAGTTGGAACAGGTGCGTCAATTGCTTCAGCCACAGACTCATCTATAAGTTGACCAACCTGATCATCAATTGATTTTATCTCTGTGTCAGAAATAACTCCCGCTCCAGTAACTTTTTCAGTAAACATTTTAATACAATCTTTGTTCTTCCTAATATTATCTACTTCACCTTCTGCTCTGTAAAGCTGGGCATCACCCTCAAAGTGACCGTAAAAACGTATCATTTTGCATTCTAAAAGAGAAGGTCCAGCTCCTTCGCGAGCTCTTTTAATTACCTCTCCTGCTGCTTCATGAACTGCAAAGAAATCTAATCCATCTACTGTAACTCCAGGAAGACCAAATCCAGTAGCTCTGTCTACATACGAATCAGAGGCTACTGCCCATTCAACAGCTGTAGACTCAGCATAACCATTATTTTCAACAACAAATATACAAGGTAAATTCCAAACAGCTGCTAAATTAAGACTTTCCAAAAAAGTACCTTGATTTGACGCACCATCACCAACAAAACTTATAGCAACTCCATCATGACCTAACTTTTGAGCAGCTAATCCAGCTCCACAAACTAATGGAGCTCCAGCTCCCAAAATTCCGTTAGCTCCCATCATACCTTTTGAGAGATCTGCTATATGCATTGAACCGCCCTTTCCAGCACAAACACCAGTCGCTTTTCCATAAATTTCAGCCATCATTCCTTTAACATCAACACCTTTAGCTATACAATGACCATGTCCTCTATGTGTAGATGCAATACGATCTTTATCATGTAAATGCATCATTATCCCTACTGCTGAGGCTTCTTCACCAGCATATAAGTGAACAAAGCCAGGAATACCTCCCTTGGCAAATTCTACGTGTAACCTTTCTTCAAATTCTCTAATTGTCTTCATTGTGCGGTAAGCATAAAGTAATTTTTCTTTATCTAGTGGAAATGGATTACTCATTTTTAAACTCCTTATTTTCTATTTCATATACAATTTAATTTTTAAAAATTCCCTCATTAGCGGCGAAATTCATACAAGCAGGAACATTTACAGTTCTAAATGCTTTATTTTTTAAAATTACATAAACATCGTCTTTATCATTAAACGTTATTTCTCTCTCTCCATCAAGAGCTATTGAACCAGATTTTACACTAGGAAGGTATTTTTTATTTTCTTCCATTTTTTCAAAGCTTTTAATACCTACATTTCTAATAAGACCTGGTGCAATTGGAGAAGTAATCGAAAAACTTGCATCTTCATTATTACATAATTGAACTCTTCCTCCAAACGAATCAGATCTAGAGATAGGCTTTAATAAACCCATAATTGATGACATGCCGATCCCTTGAGGTTCTCCAAAAGTTACAAATAAATCTCTAAAATTATCTGTCTTCCAAATTGCTCTAGCACCTACAAATTCTTCTGTAACAACTGCAACGTCAACCAAAGCTATCTCTTTGTTACCATTTTTGTAAACTTCAATCCATTTATTATAAGAAAAAGCAATTTCTGATGGAACCTTTCCTGTTGCAGCAAGACCAATACCTAACCCTGTGACTGTAGGTTCTCTTGTTTCAGGAAATGCATTATTGGTTCCAGTTGATGTTCCACTGATTGGTATATTCCCACATTCAGAAACTACACATCTATGTGTACCATCTCCTCCAAGAACAGCAATTACGTCAACTTGTTTATCTCTTAATAGCTTAGTTGCTACAAAACTATCTTCAGAAGATGCCGTTATTGGCATATTTAAATATTCGATTTCAGGAAAATCTACAGTTTTATTGACCTTTTCTCTGGTAATGGTCCTCAATAGTTGAGTTCTAATACCTCCATTCTCTGGCATTATTATAGCTTTATTAACGCCAACTTTTGCTAGCCCTGCTAAAATTCTCAAAACTATATTAGCTCTATCATTAATAGTTAAATTTCCTGCATAAGATACAATCCTTCTTATATCCCTAGCAGAAATAGGATTAGCAACTATACCAACTTTAATTTCAGACATAAGCTCCCTTACTAAAAAATTTTTTCTCTTTTAGAAAAATATTGTTTTGAAAAATATTAAATAAATATTATCAGCTGAATTATACAATCATATAGATAGAGTTAAATTTGGCAAACTTCGGATTTCACGATAAATCTTTTTCCTCTACCATTATCTAGAGAGAACATACCTCCCTGCCCATCAACAACGTCTAATGTTAATTTTGTATGTTTCCATTTCTCAAATTGTTGCCCACCAATGTAGTAAGGAACACCAGCAATTTCACCCATTTTCACATCATGATCAGCAAGTAAAAAATCATTTTCAGGGTAACACATTGGAGAAGATCCATCACAACATCCACCCGATTGATGGAAAATTACAGGACCATGGTCATATTCAATTTCTCTTATTAGCTTTACTGCATCTTCTGTAGCTTCGACTTGATCATACTTTTCATCTAACATTTATTACTCCAAATAAAAGTGAGCGTAAAAAATTACGCTCACATAAAGATATAATTAGAAAAAACCCAACTTGTTAGGACTATAACTTACAAGAAGATTTTTTGTTTTCTGGTAGTGGCTCAACATCATTTTGTGAGTCTCTCTTCCAATACCTGATTGCTTATAACCACCGAAAGCAGCATGAGCTGGATAAGCATGATAACAATTTGTCCATACTCTACCTGCCTCAATGGCTCTTCCAAATCTGTAACAAGTATTGATGTCTCTACTCCAAACTCCAGCACCTAATCCATAAAGAGTATCATTTGCTATTGAGAGTGCTTCCTCATCATTTTTAAAAGTTGTGACAGACACTACAGGTCCAAAAATTTCTTCTTGGAAGATACGCATCTTATTATTACCTTTAAAAATTGTAGGTTTGATGTAATAACCACCAGCAAGATCACCAGGCAATGAATTAGCTTCTCCACCTGTAAGAACTTCAGCCCCTTCGCTTTTACCTAGGTCCAAATATGATTTTATTTTTTCAAATTGCTCACTGGAAGCTTGTGCTCCAATCATGGTTGATGCATCTAATGGATCACCTTGAATAATAGCTTCTGTTCTCTTTAAAGCTTTTTCCATGAATTGGTCGTAAATGTTTTCATGAATGAGAGCTCTACTTGGGCAAGTACAAACCTCACCCTGATTAAGTGCAAACATAACAAAACCTTCTACTGCTTTATCAAAAAACTCATCGTCTTGTGCACAAACATTTTCAAAGAATATGTTAGGAGATTTCCCACCTAATTCTAATGTAACTGGAATTAGATTGTTACTTGCATACTGCATTATCAATCTACCAGTAGTTGTTTCTCCTGTAAAAGCAATTTTAGCAATCCTATTACTTGAAGCGAGTGGTTTACCTGCTTCCAAACCAAAACCGTTAACAACATTAATTACACCTTTAGGAATCAAATCACCAATTAATTCCATTAGCACCATTATAGAAGCAGGGGTTTGTTCAGCTGCCTTTAGAACAACACAGTTTCCTGCAGCTAAAGCAGGAGCTAACTTCCATATTGCCATAAGCAATGGAAAGTTCCATGGAATAATTTGCCCTACAACACCTAAAGGCTCTTGAATTTGATAAGATACTGTATCATTATCTATTTCACCCATAGAACCTTCTTGTGCTCTTATGACTCCAGCAAAGTATCTAAAATGATCAATACCCAAAGGTAAATCTGCAGCAGTTGTTTCTCTAATTCCCTTACCATTGTCCCAAGTTTCAACTTCCGCAAGCATATCTAAATTATCTTCAATAACTTGAGCTATTTTTAATAGCATATTGCTTCTTTCAGTGTAACTAGTTTTTCCCCAAGCGTCTTTTGCCGCATGAGCTGCGTCTAATGCTTTATTAATGTCGTTTTCATTTGATCTTGCAATTTTACACAATACCTTTCCTGTAACTGGTGTGATGTTATCAAACCACTGCCCGTCTACAGGATCAACAAACTGACCATTAATGAAGTTTCCGTATTTTTCTTTAAATCTAAAGCTTAATTTTTCATAAGCTTGGTTTTGAACATTCATATTTCTCTCCGTTTCATCCCAAGGAATTTTATAATTAATAATAACATTATCATTGTAAATAGATAATATGAAAATAGTAACTTAAGTATTTTAGTCAATCAAACAAAATCTTTTTTTTTTTCTAATTTTTTTTAATTTTAATAAAAAAAAATTAATTTTAGTTAAAATATATTTAGAAAATACTATAATATTGGGAAATATTAAGAATCATCGTTCAAAAAATATAAATATTTTTTAACCTATTTTAATTTTTTGACATTAGGGAAAAACAATGGAATCTATTTATATAGCTGGAACATGCGATACAAAAAATGAAGAATTGATGTATCTCAAACAAAAAATCATGGAAAATAAAGTTGAAGTAAAGCTTATTGACGTTAGTACAACTATTAATAAAAATAATGCTGATATTTCTAATGTAGAAATTGCGAAATCTATTCCAGATGGAAATAACTTAATTTTTAAAGAAAAAAATAGAAGTGTTGCTATAGAAAATATGTCAGAAGCTCTAAGAACATACATTTTAAATTTAAATGATCTTGGAGGATTAGTTGGTATAGGTGGAAGTGGAGGTACATCATTGATTACTCCCTCTATGCAAGAGCTGCAGATAGGAATTCCTAAACTTATGATTTCTACAGTTGCATCTGGCAATACATCCTCTTACATAGGATCTAGTGACATTTTGATGATGTATTCGGTAGTTGATTTTGCAAGTCTTAATAACATTATGGAAGAAGTTCTTTCTAATGCAGCAAATGCTATATCAGGAATGGTTAAAAATAAAAAAAGAACTTTAACCAAGAAAAAATCAAAAAAGTCAATTGGTATAACAATGTTTGGCGTTACCACTCCTTGCGTGGAAGCGATTGTTGAAAAGATAGAAAAAAAATTCGAATGCTTTGTTTTTCATGCAACAGGAAGTGGAGGAAAATCACTTGAAAAATTGGTAGATTCAGATTTGATTGATGGAGTGATAGATATAACAACAACTGAGGTTTGCGATTTTTTAATAGGTGGAGTTTTTCCGTGCGCAAATACAAGGTTTGATGTTTATGAAAAAAAACAAATTCCTTATTTTGGTTCTGTTGGTGCACTTGATATGGTAAATTTCAATGAATTAAATAGTGTTCCGGAAAAATTTAAAAAAAGAAATTTGTACGTACATAATAAACAAGTTACATTGATGAGAACTACAAAACAAGAAAATCATGAAATTGGCTTATGGATAGCAAATAAGTTAAATAAAATAAAAGGAAAAGTAAGATTTTTTTTTCCTCTTAAAGGCGTTTCACTTCTTGATAGTCCATCTCAACCTTTTCATGATCCAGAGGCTAATAACGAATTATTTAAGACAATTGAAGAAAACTTTAGAAGTAATAAAGACAAGAAAATTATAAAGGTTGACGCTAATATAAATGATATAATTTTTGTAGAAAAAGTAATTGAAGAATTTTTAAAAATAAATAAAGTATAAATTATGACTAAAAATAAAATATTAGAACCTTTAAGAAAAAAAATTAAAGAAAATAAACCAATTATTGGCGGTGGCGCGGGAACAGGTCTTTCAGCTAAATGTGAAGAAATTGGTGGCATAGATTTAATAGTCATATATAACTCAGGTAAATTTAGAATGGCGGGAAGAGGTTCCTTAGCCGGATTATTAGCTTACGGAAATGCCAATGACATTGTAATGGAAATGGCTAGTGAGGTTCTCCCTGTTGTAAACGAAGTTCCTGTTTTAGCAGGTGTAAACGGAACTGACCCGTTTATGATAAGAAATGTTTTTTTAGAAAAAATCAAAAATATTGGTTTTTCTGGTGTTCAAAACTTCCCAACTGTGGGACTTATAGATGGAAATTTTAGAAAAAATTTAGAAGAGACTGGCATGGGATATGAACTTGAAGTAGAATTAATCGCAGATGCCAGTAGCATGGATTTACTTACTACCCCTTACGTTTTTTCAGAAGAAGATGCTATTAAAATGACTAATGCAGGTGCAGATATAATTGTTCCTCACATGGGGTTAACTACTGGTGGTTCTATAGGTGCTGAAACAGGTTACAGTTTAAAAGAATGTCCCAAATTAATTGATAATTGGGCTATTGAAGCAAAAAAAATTAATCCTGATATTATCGTTTTATGTCATGGAGGCCCTATTTCTTCAGCATCTGATGCAAAGTATATATTTGAAAATACGAAATATTGTCATGGTTTTTATGGGGCTAGCTCGATGGAAAGGCTTCCAACAGAAAAAGCTATTTCTTCACAAACTAAAGCTTTTGTTGATTTAATTTAATTTTTTTACACAACGAGGAGTTTAATATGTCTTGGATTAATCAATCATTAATGAGTAAGAGAGGTGTTGCTAATGGAATTTCGAACAATGAATATGAAATAACTGAGGTAAAACAAGGAGATTATCATTATGTTTATGGAGGATATGTAGAACCAGTATTGAATGTAGACCCAGGTTCCACCATTAAAGTTGAAACACATGATGCCTTTGAAGGAAAAATTAAAAAGGAAACTGATATACCTTCCAAAATACTTAACTTCCCATTTTTAAATCCTCAGAATGGTCCAATCTTCATCAATGGTGCTGAAAAAGGTGATACCATAGCAGTATTAATAAAAGATATTTCGCCAAGAGGGCCTGAACCATCTGGAACAACGGTAATAATGCCAGAGTTTGGAGGTTTGGTTGCTACTTCTGATACAGCATTATTAAACAAACCATTACCTGAAATTGTAAAGAAAGTTGAAATTCATAAAGAAAAAGGGGTTAAATGGAATAATAAAATTTCTCTTCCTTATGAACCTTTCATTGGCACTATTGGAACATCTCCAGAAATTGAAGCAATTAGCTCATTGGTTCCGGATTACTATGGAGGAAATATGGATTTACCTGATGTAGGTTTAGAAACAATAATTTACCTTCCTGTTAATAAAAAAGGAGGATATTTGTATCTCGGAGATTGTCATGCATGTCAAGGTGATGGAGAATTGAGTGGTGTAGCTATTGAACATCCTACAACAACTATAATTCAGGTTGATTTAATTAAAGATTGGAAAATAAATACCCCTAGATTGGAAAATAAAGACCTTTATATGACTATTGGTTCAGCCAAACCAATGGAGGATGCAGTTAGACAAGCTTACAGGGAATTAGTTAGGTGGCTAGCAAAAGACTTTAATTTTGAGGAATTAGATGCCTACATGTTTTTATCCCAATGTGGAAGGGTTCGACTAGGAAATATGGTTGATCCTAAATATACCCTTGGAGCATCAATAAAAAAATCAATTGTAGGATTGATCAAGTAGTTAATAGTTTAGTCCAAACAATCTAAAATATATTTTATTGCTGCCATTCCAGGGTCATCAACTCCTATGCTTTTTTCAGCGAATATTCTCGCTCTACCAATATTACATTTTTTGGGTCGAAATTCAGACAAAATGTCTTCTGAGGTTTTTTTCATGCGATCAATTAAATGATCATAATTTTTTTCTTTTTCAAGGTTTTGGGCTAAACCATTTAACATGTCCAAAACAGTTTTATCATTCAATTGAGATTTTCCTCTTTCTGACATAGAACTTACAGCAGATTTTAAAGCTAAACTTATATCTAATGGAGAAATTTGTTTTTTTCCTTTTAATTCTCGACTTGCAGCCATTAATCCAATAGCTGTTAAAGTACCAAAACTTGAACCAGAAACTTTTGTAAAAGCTTGAGCACATTTCATTAAAGCTTTATCCCAATCTGTTCCCTCAAGATCATCTGAAATATCTTTTAAATTTTTAAAACCATTGATTAAAGTTACACCTAAATCACCATCACCTAATTTTCCATCCAAAACATTTAATTTTTCCCCAATTTCATTTATCTGGGTATAAATTTTTTTGATAGATATAGTTAAAGATGACGTATCCATGATACAGTTAATTTTTCCAGAAAGGGTTTTGAGCTGGTAAATTAATTAATTCTTCTAATTCACTATTAAGCTTCATAACACTTAAAGAAAAACCAGCCATTTCCATTGATGTTGCATAATTCCCAACAAGAGTTTTACTTTGTAAAATACCATCTTGAATTAACTTTTGATTTAATCTTCTAAAAAGTATGTAGAGCTCTTCTATAGGAGTAGCTCCTAAACCATTGACCATTAATGCAATTTTATCACCCTTATTAAGTTTAAAATCTTCATTAATTCTATCATAAAGTTCATCAATAATTTCATTTGCAGGCTTTAGATCTCCTCTCCAAACGCCTGGTTCTCCGTGTATTCCCATACCTATTTCAATTTCTTTTTCTGAAATATCAAAAGTTGGTTTTCCTGCTTGTGGAACTGTGCATGATGATAGAGCAACACCAATTGACCTGGTATTATCTATTGCTTTTTTTGTTAAATCTGTTACCTTTTGAAGCGAATAAGCTTTTGATGATGCAGCTCCTGCAATTTTAATTGCAAAAACTAATCCTGCTACTCCTCTTCTCTTTTCAATTTCATTTTTAGATGCACTTGCGATATCGTCATTAACAATTACTTGAGATACTTTTATTCCTTCAGCTTCTGCAAATTCAGTAGCTAATTGAAAATTCATTACATCTCCGCCATAATTACCTATTACACAAACAACACCTTCACCAGAGTTTGCAAGTTTTATAGACTCAAGCATTGGATTCATATCAGGAGAAGAAAAAACATCTCCTACAGCGCAAGCATCTAATAATCCATCACCAACATAACCAGCAAAAACAGGAATATGACCAAATCCTCCGCCAGATACTACTCCCACCTTTCCTTTGTCCATATGAGTTTTACACAAAACTCTTTTAGTTTCACCTTCAATTTTAAATACTTCAGGTTCAGCATTCACCATACCTTCAAGACATTCATCTACATAATTTTCTGGAGAGTTAATAAGTTTTTTCATATTTGATACCATAAAAATGTTGAAATTAAGTTACTTATTTAATAGCATATTAAAGGTAATTTGATATAGCAATATTTTATTTCCTTCAATAACGGAAATATTTATTTATTTTGTAAGGACTCATTATGGCTTTAAAAAGACTTGCGGTTCAAATAGGTCAAGGGACATCACTGAGAAGTGGAAATTATACTAGAGCGGCTTGTAGAGCAGTTGAAGACGCTATAAGACATAATTTTTTATCATTAGCTCAAGCATTTAATTTCCCTAGAGAATCTATGATTATAGAAGTAGAAATTGGCGCCCAAGAGCCTGAAAAAGTTAATAAAAAAGATGTAGCTGACGTCCTTCCTTATGGTACAGTAAAAGTTAATGTTTCTAAAGGAGGTATAGATATACCTATACCTGATGAAGAAGGCTCCACGGTTACAGCTAATGCTGCTGTAGTTGTTTATTTTGATATGGAGAAAAAAGAATGAACAGAATTATTTTAGAATTAGGAACAGGAAACGATTTGTATGGAGAAGATTATACAAAAGCGGCTTGTAGGGCTGTACAAGATGCAATACATCATAGTTCCCTGATTTTGATGGGTACTTTAGATCTTGATTTTAAAAAAATGAAGGTAAAAGTTCATATTGGCGTGCAACATCCAGAGAAAATTGACAAAGATGTAGTCTCATCAGAATTGCCTCATGGTGATATTGAAGTAATTCCAACTTTAGGTGGTTTAAATTTAATCGATAAACAAAAAAGCGTAGAAAAAGCCGGCTATGGAAGTGTCAGTGTAATTGCCACTGCAGCCATTGAAGTATTCTATGACGTTGAAAGTGAAAACTATCGCTTATCAAATAATTAAAGAGCTTTTCCATCTTCTTTAGAAAATAAACAAAAATCACTACTATTAAATCTTATGCTACAGTCATCTCCAATGTTCAAACTGAAATCTACTCCAACTTTAGCTCTTATTCTACAAGTTTGAGTTTCAACTTCTACTAAAATATCTCCTCCTAATAATTGTCTGGAGAATACTTTTCCTTTAATTAAATTACCTTCATTTTTGGTTTCAATTTTGACTTTATCTGGTCTTACACCTGCCAAGAGATGTGATACTTTAGATGAAGATACAATATTTTTTGTTTGTTCATCTAATGAAATTTCTGTACCTTCAAAAACTAAAAATAAGTTTTGATCTTTTTGGATAACTTCACATTCCAATAATGTCATTTGAGGTTCTCCTACAAAAGTAGCTACCCAAGCATTCGATGGTTTTTCATAAATTTCCCTTGGAGTTCCGTACTGTTGAAGAACACCTTCGTGCATTACAGCAACTCTATCTGCCATTGAAAGAGCTTCGAGCTGATCATGAGTTACATATAGAGTCGTAATACCCAAGTCAACTTGAAGATGTTTTAATTCACTTCTCATCCTTGCTCGTAATTTAGCATCTAAATGAGCTATGGGTTCATCAAAAAGAAAAACTTGAGGTTGTCTAACAATAGCTCTCCCAATTGCTACCCTTTGCTTTTGCCCTCCACTCAATTCTTGTGGTTTTCTATTTAACAATGGATCAATCTCTAGTAACTTAGCTGCATCAAGGACTCTTTTTGAAATTTCTGAAGGGCTAACTTTCTGTCTTTTTAAAGGGTTAGCAATATTGTCAAAAACAGTTTTATGAGGATATAAAGCATAATTTTCAAAAACCATTGCAATATCTCTATCTTTAGGTGCTTTGTCATTAACGACTGTTTCACCAAAAGAAATCCTCCCTGAAGATATATGTTCTAATCCAGCTAACATTCTCATTGTGGACGATTTTCCACATCCAGAGGGTCCTAAAATAGCAATAAATTCACCATCATTTATTTCTAAATTAAGATTTTTTACGGCTAAAAAGTTTCCGTAGTCTTTATAAACATTTTCAATTTTTACCGCTACCATTAGTAACTCCTAAAATAATTTATCATTCTTTAACTGCACCCATTGTTAAACCTGTGACTAAATAACGTCTGACCAAAAGACCCAAAGGTATCATAGGCGCAGTAGTAATAACACCAGCCGCCATAATTTTTCCCCACTGAATATTTTGAGGTTGTATTAACTCGTAAGTAGCGGGAGGTAGAGTTTTGGCTCCTCCACTCCCAATAATTGTAGCAAACAAATAATCATTCCATGCAAATAAAATGCAGAGTACTAAAAATGCACCAACACCAGGCGCAACCAAAGGAACAATAGTTAAAAAAGCTTGAAATCTATTACAACCATCAACTTGAGCAGCCTCTTCAATTGCGTATGGTACGTTTTCAAAAAAACCTTTTAAAATCCAGATCGCAAATGGGAGATTAAATGTAGTAAATGCTAAAATTAAACCAGGAAGTGTCCCTACCAATTCAAGTGATCTAAATATTGCATAAAGAGGTACTGTTACAGCAACGATAGGTGCCATTCTAGTTGAAATAATCCAAAAAAGTAAATCTTTTTTACCTCTGAACTCCATTCTAGCTAAACTATAAGCTGCCATAGATCCTAAGGTAACAGCAATCAAAGCAGAACCTAAAGAGGCAATTAAACTATTAAGAAGGTATCCTCCAAAACCTTGCTCAGCAAAAAGAGTAATATAATGTTTAAAAGTTGGAGTAAAATCAAAAAATATCCAAACTCCCCCCCAATCTCCAGTTTCGGGTGTTTGAAAAGCATCTATCAGGTCTTTAAATGAAGCAAAAACCATTATGAAAAGAGGTAAGAGTGTCCAAACAAGATAAACACCTATAAAAATTGGAGTAATCCATTTTAAAATAGTTAAAAAAACACTTGTTTCGTAAGTTGCAATTTCTCTTGAAGCCATATTTTTTTACCTAACCTATTATTAAACCTAATCGTTATTTGATGACATTGCTTGTTTTCTAGCAGGGTCTTCAAAAATTCTTACCAATATCAAACCAAGTATTATAGTAACCACAAGCAATGTAAAAGCTACTGCACCACCTCTTCCCAGTTTAAAGAATTTAAAAGATACATCAAATAAATAAACTGGAAGTAGTTTTGTAGAATCTGCAGGCCCTCCGCCAGTTAAAGCTAAGATATGGTCTATAAACCTAAAATTATCCATAAAACGGAGTAATATGGCAATTAATAAAAAAGGATATAAGTTTGGTAAAGTAACTGAGAAAAAATTATTTACTGGTCCAGCTCCATCAACCATATTTGCTTCAAGTTGATCTTGGGGAACCCTTTTTAAACCAGCAAGGGTAATTAATGCAATTAATGGCGTCCACTGCCATACATCAACCATAATTATACCATATAAAGCTGTACTAGGACTACCTAATATAGACGCCCCTCCCAAAAGTCCGATACTTTCAAAAAGCCAATGATACCAACCAAATGTTCCATTGTATAAATAGGACCATAATAATCCAGCAACAATTGGAGATACCATCATAGGCATTAGAAATAATGTAATTAATATCTTTTCAAAACGAGAATTATTAAGTATTAAAGCGATAATTACTCCAAGAATTATTTCGAAACTAAGGCATAGAAATGAATATTTGCCTAAAATTATCCAACCATCTAAATATTTATCGTCGGAGAGTAATTTAGAGTAATTTTTCAAACCAACAAATTTATCTTTAGCAGGGCCGAGTTTTACCTTGTGTAAACTCATATATATAAGCCAAAAGAAAGGATAAATTGTAATGCTGGCTAAAAGTATAATAGCTGGGGCCATTAAATAAAGATGAAATCTTTTTGAAGGTGCTTTATTTAAGTTTTCAGGAGGATTTTCATCAGAAACGTATCCCCATTCATCTTCAGATGAAAAAGGCTTATTTTGAATATTTACTGCTTCGCTCATACTTAAAAAACTAGCTCAATTTTGGTTATTTTTTGTGATTGAGGAGTGTTGGATGAAATCCAACACTCCTTTAAATTAATGAAGATCGTCAATTTGATCCTTAATATTTTCACATGCTTCTTCAGGTGAAGTACTACCAGCCAAGCATTTTTGAACTTCAGCCATTACAATAGTATGATACTCGTTTCCTTCGGGAACCTTCGGTCCAAGAACAAAATGAGGATCTTTAATACCCAAGTCATAAACAGCATCAAACGTCAATGCATTTGGCATTGTTGTAGGTCTTGATCTTGCTTCTTTTACCTCTGGTCTTTCAAGAACAGAAGGTCTAGTAGGCGTACCACCCAATCCCTGTAAAACATCGAACTGTATGTTTGAGGAACAAGCATAGACACAGAACATGTAAGCAGCTCTTTTTAGGTCTTCAGAGCAATTTCCGTTAATGCCAATACCACCTATTCCACAGTTAGTACCATTAACTGAAGGACCACCATTAACAATCCACTCCGGAGCTCCTTTTGGACAAGGAGCATAACCTGTCTTTCCTCCAGCAGCAACTGAAGTGCCTTCATCTTCAACCGAAGCAGCAAATTCATGATATTGAACTTGCATTGCTATATCACCTGCTTGATAAACTGAATTTAGCACAAGTGTATCATTAGAAAGGTTGTCAGGATGACTGACGTCAGCTTGCTCTTTAAATTTGTTCATTAGTAAAACAGATTGCTCATCTCCCCAATTAGAAGGCGGAGGTGTCTTACTTCCTAACTTATCATCAATCTGCCAGTCTAACCAACGTCCATGAGCAAAAAACATTCTTTGTACATCTAATTGAACTGTCCAAGCAAAGTTACCGTGATGCTGGGCATAGCCGTAAGGAACATCAGCACCGCCTTCTTTTTTCCTTTTTAGAAATTCAGCAAAATCATAAACGTTTTTCCATGTAGAATTTTCATTAAATTCCATCCTGTAACCGTATTCTGCTTCAAAATCTTTAGTGTTTGCTTCATAAACATCCTGTCTATAAAAAGTACAAGCAACAGCACAATCATATGGAAATGCTATAAGTCTTTCTTCATCATAAAATCTTCCACAGGCATTAAGAAAGTTTGGAAACCAAGCTTCATCGCCATATCCTTCAGGATCCTGAGGTAAAGTTTCATCAGTGAGCATTGGAGTTAAGTCGGCGTAATAATCAGCAAATGGAGAGCCAATTGGTTTATCCTGTACATAACTGATGGGATAATCTGAATTACCTGACTGTAAGTCAATTCCAACTTTTTGCTGAACGATAGGTAAGTGATCTGTTAAAACCTCAACTTCAATTCCAGTTAATTCATAAAATTTTTCTATATTTTCTCTGATAGCGAATGATGGCGGAGTATTTTCAGACATAAATACTAACTTAGATCCTGAATATTGTTTCCATTTTGCATCTTCGCTTGAAGCCGCTTGAACAGGTGTTTTCATTATAACAGAATTAAAACCAACAGATAAAGCTCCAGCCCCTAATGCTGCTGTAGCTCCTCCTCCAAGTTCTAAAAATTTTCTTCTGTTAACTTTTTTAAAAAGTGCATTTTTTGGTACATAAAACATTTTATTTCCCCTAATTTATTAACAGTCATACAATATATTAAGAATATATATTGATGATTCATTATCTTACTCTTACACTGCACACCACAAGAGAAAAAAAGTCAACATTTTTGTCTACTTCAAAAAAATTATTTAAAATTTATCTTGACTTCTTTAATTTAAATTGTCTCTGATTGGCTATAATGTTAATTTTTTCTGGTATAAGTAAATGATATCTTATTTAAAGACTTTTTTTATTCTTTATCTCTTTACAGTAACTTTATTAGATTTCTTCGAAAATAATATTTATGCTAAAGAAAACATATTTATTGAAAACGCTTACATCCCAATTTTTTACGAAAAACAATTATCTGCAGCTGGTTATTTTAGTTTAAAGAATAATACCAATAAAAATCTCAAAATTATTTCTATCAAATCTAATTTTGGAAATGCCACATTTCATAATAGCATGATTAATGAAGAAGGAATAGCAAAAATGATTGAAATTCCATCTGTCGAATTGCCTTCTAAAAGCACAATAAATTTCGAACCAAATAAAATGCATATTATGTTTTCAAATATAAATAATTATAAAGACATTGAAACAATAAAAGTTTTTTTACTTTTTGATGATGAAACTGAAATTCAAATACCCTTTAAAATCATCTCAAATATTTACAATCAAAAAAAAGAAAAAAACAAAAATCATGAAAAAAAACATAATCACAAACATGGATCATCGAACAGTAATGAATCATCACACAATCACTAAACAAAAAAACAAATTGTTACTTTTAGGGACAAAGGGTGGTCCAGCTGTAGTTGATAATAAAACATTACCAACAAGTAATTATTTAATGCTAGACGGATTATCAATTGTGATTGATTGTGGATTAGGTATTACAAAAAGATTAAAAGAATCTAAGATAGACATAAAAAAATTGGATCTAATTTTAATAACGCACCTTCATTCTGATCACCTAATAGAACTAGGTCCACTACTACATACTATTTGGGTGTCTGGAAGTAGAAAAAAAATAAATATTTTTGGACCAAACGGAATTGAAAATTACATTAAAAACTTTCTTAAATCAATGTCTTTTGATATCAAAACTCGTATATCTGATGAAGGAAGGAAAGATATTAATAAAATAATAAAAATAAATTTTTTAAAAAATGGTTTAATTTTCAATAAAGAAATAAAGATTTCAGCATTAAGAGTAAAGCACCCACCCATTAAGGAAGCATTTGCGTTTAAATTTGTTGGATCAAAAAAGATTGTTTTTTCTGGAGATACAAAATTTTTTTTACCTTTAATTCACTTTTCAAAAGAGAGTGACTTTTTAATACATGAAGCATATTTAAGAGATAGTTTAGATAAAATTGTAGAAAGAACTCAGCTAGGCAAAAAGTTGAAAAATCATCTTACTAGATCACACACTCCTTTAGAAAAGGTTATTCAAATTGCCCAAAAAGCAAAAATTAAAAATCTAATTTTAAGTCATTTAATTCCACCTCAATCTAAAGAAAATACTTGGGAGAATGAAATTATAAAATATCAAAATAAAAAATTAGGTTTCAAAATTATTTTAGGGTATGACAAATTAAAAATTGTTTTCTAGAGTTGGAGATTTTTTAGATTTTGAATATTGTTTAAAAATATAAACTAGAACAGATATGAAAACAATAAACGCACCAAAAATCATTTTTAATGTTGGTTTTTCGTCAACAAAAATCCATACAAGTATTGGAGCAAAAACCATTTCTAATAGTAAAATAAGACTTACAAAACTAGTGTCAATGTATTTTGGAGCTAACATCAAAAAAAGAAATGATAAAGGTAATACAAATATTCCCATTAAAATTAATGGCCAAAAAACTTGAACATTTAAAATAAAATCAAAACTCAACATTAACCCAATTAATCCACTAGAAAACGAACCTAATGAAACAGAAGGAATAATAGAAAAACTATTATATTTTCTTGTGATTGTGAATATAGTTGCAATACTTAAAGATGTTATTATCCCCATCAATCCACCAAGAAAAAAATTACCCTTCTCCATATTTTCACTAGTATCACCAATCACGATAATTACTCCAACCATTGCTACAATCATGCAAATCCAATCAGAAAAAAAATACTTTTGTTTTAGAAAAAGCATTGATAAAAACGCAGCAAATATCGGAACAGTTGCTATAGCTGTAAGAACAATTAATACCGAAGATTCAGAAACACCCACAGTAAATGATATGGATTGTGTACAAAAAAGAATTGATACAATTAAACTTTTAAAAGAAAAAAAGTTAATAATTTCTTTTTTTTCTTTAACAAAAGAATACCAAATTAAAAACAAAGTTGGACCCATTATTATTCCTCTCCAGAACATTAATGTCCATGTATCTGAACCAGAAATTCGAATTAAAAGAGTATCAGGAATCAAAATGGCCACTCCAAGGAGAGCAAAAGTTATTCCTTTTTTGGCGTTATAATTAATGATAAATACCTTTAAAATGATTGAAATTTATATTTGTAGTGTTATTTCTATATAAATTGTTAAGGATGAATATAATAAAATGACAGATTATACAAAACAAATATGTGAAGCATGTAGGTTCGATGCACCTGAAGTCCCTGAAAAGGAATTAGGAGAATTCTTAAATCAAAATTCAGGTTGGGAACTTTCTAAAGATGTTAATTTCAAACAGCTTAAAAAAATTTTCTTATTTAAAGATTTTGTATTGGCACAAAAATTTTCAAATTTAATTGGAGAGCTTGCTGAAAGTGAAGGTCATCATCCATCTTTATTGGTAGAATATGGAAAAGTAACCGTAAGATGGTGGAGCCATAAAATCAACTCACTTCATAAAAATGACTTAATACTTTCAGCAAAAACTGATGAAATTAAAAACAAATTTGATTAATCATTTTCAGATGGACCACCAGATTTTATCCAATCACCAATACCACCTAAATTAAAAACTTTTTCATATCCCATTTCTTTTAGAGTGTAGCCAGATAAAGCCGCTTGCCCACCAGCTCCACAAACTAAAAAGATTTCTTTGTCTTTTGATAAGTTTTTATTGAAATATGGTGTATTATCATCTGCAGCAAATTCAATAAAACCTCTAGGAATTTTTAAAGCTCCTTTTATTGTTCCTGATGATTTAATTTCAGAGCTATCTCTCACATCGATAAAAACTGAATTACCTTCGTTAAATTTTTTCATACCTTCTTCAAATGATACCCTTGGAACTCTTTGTTCTGCTTCTTTTAAATAATCTGATGATGTTTTCATTTCACTAACTTTTCTTTTGATTTAACTTTCAATGACGAAAAAAATAAATTATAGTAAATAACCATGCTTGTAAACACAAAAAAAACAAATCTAAAAGTTTGTCTAGTTCAAATTTGTTCATCAAACATATTGGAAGATAATGTAAAAAAATTAAAAGAATTAGAAAATATTTCGGAAAATTTTGATCTTATTGTTTTACCAGAAATGGTAAATATCTTTGAAAAAAACAAAGAAAAAATGATAAAACAGATTAAAAGTATGGATGAAGATTTGTTCATTAAAAAATGTATTTTAATAGCAAAAAAAAAGAATGCATGGATACTTATAGGATCTACTGCTGTAAAAGAAAAAAATAAATTATTTAATAGAAGCATTTTATTAAATAATTTAGGTGAAGTTGTAATTTATTATGATAAAATAAATTTGTTTAAAGCTAAATTAAGAGAGTATTTTATAAATGAGAACAATATATTCGAGAAAGGGTCAATTGGAAAAATAAAAGATACACCATGGGGAAAAGTTGCATTATGTATTTGTTACGATTTAAGATTCCCAAATTTATTTAGATCTTATGCTCAAAAAGGTGCAAGAATAATTTTTGTTCCCTCAGCATTTACTGTTACAACTGGAAAAGATCATTGGGAACCATTATTAAAAGCTAGAGCAATTGAAAATGGTGTTTGGATAATTGCGCCAGCACAAGTTGGAAAACATAAAGATGGACGAGAAACGTACGGTCACTCATTAATAATAAATCCTTGGGGAAATAAAATTGTTGATTTGGGAGGAAAATTTCCAAAAACAAAAACTGTATCAATAAATTTAAATGAAATTGAAAAAGTAAGAGAAAAAGTATGTTCATTTAACGTAGATGAACCTTTTTCGATTATAAAAAATTAAATTTTCTTAAAATTAGTATTTTCAATTTATTGAAATAATATTATGTTTATTTATAAAAGTGTGAATATAAAATGAAAAAAAATTTACTTATTACAGGGTCTAGCGGTGGAATAGGAAAAGCTGTAGCAGTATTAGCTTCTAAAACCAACCATAATGTTTGTTTACATTTTAATAAGGACAAAAAGGGTATTAATGAATGTGAAAAAGAATGTAATAAAAACGGAGCAGATACATTTGTTGTTCAAGGAGACTTATCTAATCCAGATGAAATAAAAAAAGTTTTTAAAAAATATGATGAAAACTTTGGTCATTTGGATGGATTAGTAAATAATGCCGGAATTGTTGATGTTTCATCAAGGTTAGACAATATGAGTCATTTAAGAATTTCGAGAATGATTAACGTTAACCTTATTGGGGCAATGCTTGTAGCAAAAGAAGCTGTAATAAGGATGTCTACTATTTATGACAAAAAAGGAGGAAGTATAGTTAATGTTTCTTCGGCTGCAGCTAAACTAGGTTCAGCAGGACAGTATATTGATTATGCCGTTAGTAAAGCTGGACTTGATATTTTCACAAAAGGACTTGCTGAAGAAGTTGCTACAGAGAATATTAGAGTCAATGGAGTAAGACCTGGAATAATTGAGACTGAAATTCATGCTAAAGGCGGTATACCTGACAGGGCTAAATTAATGGCTCCCAAAGTACCAATGAAAAGGTCAGGAACACCTGATGAAGTTGCTAAAGTAATAATGTTTTTATTGTCTGAAAATTGTAGTTATGTCACAGGCTCAACATTAGATGTTTCAGGTGGAAGGTAATAAAAAACTTAATTACTTATTAAAAATGATCTTTCCTTAATTGGTAGGTGTATTAATGCTGCAAATATGGCCAAAACCGCATCTAAAACCCAGAAAACATCAAAATTGTTAAAAACAGTAAAAATATATCCACCTAAGTATGCTCCAATGAATCCACCGATTTGATGAGAAAAAAGTGTTATACCAAATAGTGTTGCCATATAAGATGTTCCAAACATTTTTCCTACTAACGCAGCTGTAGGGGGAACAGTAGATAAATAAGTGAAACCTAAAGCTGCAGAAAAAATTAGTACTGTAAAAATATCTTTTGGACTTAGAATAAAAATTATTACAATTATTGCTCTTGAAAAATAAATATAGCTAAGAAAGTTTTTCATACTATATTTTGAAATATACCAGCCCGCGAAAAGGCTACCAAGGATATTAAAAAAACCTATAAAAGCTATAGACCATCCAGCTACATCAGTATTAAAACCACATAAAGAAATAACACCAGGCATGTGAGTGGTAATAAAAGCTACATGAAATCCGCAAACAAAAAAACCTAAAATTAAAAAAATAAAACTAGGAGTTTTAAAAGCTAAGTTTAACATTTCCGATAAAGAAACTTGTTTATTTGATAAGTTTTTTTCTTTTTGAAAAAATTGATTATTATGTTTTTTTTCTGATTTCAAAAACCAACATAAAGGAAGAATTGAAATTAAAAAAATGCATGAAAGGAAAATGCTATATTTCCATCCATATAAAGTAATTAATAAACCAGCTAAAGGTGCAAAGAGAAATTGACCAAGTGAACTTCCTGCATTTACAAAGCCAAAAGCCATAGAAGTCTTGCCTTGAGGTAAAATCTTATTTATTGCAGACATAATCACAGGTAAATTTGCTATTCCTGTTCCTGCAGATGAAAATAGCCCAATGCATAACATTAATAAAAAAGCATTTTCGGTAAAAGGTAAAATGATAGTTCCCAAAAAAGCTAGAAAAACTCCTAAAACTAAAGTTTTAGCACTACCATATTTGTCAGACAAAATACCTGCTAATGGTGTTACAGCTCCGTTAACAAGTTGCCCTATTGCAAATGCAAAACTTATTTGTAGATAATTTATTGTACCAATACTACTAATACCTTCTATCGAGAGAGGTAAAGTTTGTCTTCCTCCAAAGACTACTGCTGCTATCGATCCAGCAGCAAAAATTATAAAAAAATAATTTTTCATAATATTTTAATTAAAAAAATTTAAAATTTTATGTGAAAAAAATATCTTTTTTAAATTATTCATTTAATTTTCCCTCATAATTGATAGTTCCTTTTTCTCCACAATTTGGACAGAAAAATTTAAACTTCTCAATTTGAAAATTTTTTTCCATTGTTGCATATGTCCAATAAAATTTGCAACTTTTACATGTTAAATGAAAAATAAATTCTAGATGGCATGAAAAATTCATTATTTGTCCTAGTAAATTAAAGTCCTATAAACGAATAAAACTAACATTCAATATTATAACCTGTTGAAATTGAAATCTCTTCTTCAAGGTGGCCCTCTGTAGTACTTAAAAAATCTTTTATAGCTTTTGAAGAATTATGTATTTTTTTATCCTCGATTGTTAAAAATCTTTCATAGGTAAAAAAAATGTTCTTTTCATTATCATCTTGAGTAACAAAATAATCTAGAGTACCTTTTTCATGTTTTTTTACATATTGTGCTATTTCAATTAAAGCTTTCCTTACAATTTCAACACTGTTCTTTTTCGCTTTAATTTTTGCTATTATGACTGGCATTAAAGTCTCCATATTAAAAAATAGTTGAAAAATAAAAAACTATCGTTCATTATCACATTAATCAAACCAAAGTAAGTAGAAATTGGAAAATTCAGCCTTAATTATTGTAGATGTACAAAATGATTTTTGTAAAGGAGGTAAATTATCGGTACCTGATGCAGATTTAATAATACCTGATATAAATGTTTTACAAAATAAATTTGAAACAATTATTTTAACTCAAGATTGGCATCCCAAAAATCATAAGTCTTTTGCTTCTCAACATTCAAAAGAACCATTTAGTGAAATTAAAACATTTTATGGTACTCAAACATTGTGGCCGGATCATTGCATTCAAAATACAAAAGGCTCGGATTTCCATAAAGATCTTAAAACGGAAAAAGCAAGTCTAATAGTTAGGAAAGGTTTTAGAGAAGACATAGACAGTTATTCTGCTTTTTTTGAAAATGATAAAAAAACTATTACTGGATTAAATGGTTTTTTGAACGATATTGGCATAAAGAAAATTTATTTGAGTGGCCTGGCATTTGATTTTTGTGTATTTTATACAGCTTTAGATGCCAAAGAATTAGGATTTGAAGTTAACATTTTTTATAATTGTTGCAAGTCTATAGATAATAACGACTCAGAAAATTCAGCAAAAAAAAGGTTAAATGAATTCAATATCAAAATAATATAATTTTAAAAGGATATTTTTATGAAATTTTCAAGACCCAAGTTAAATGACTTAAAACAAATTGTTAAAGATTTCAAAATGAATCTTGATGATAAAAGGATAGAAGATTTTTTTGAAACTATGCAAGATACAATCGATAATTATGAAACAGTAAGTAAACTAGATAACTTTATTCCAAATAAAGAGAATGTGGATAGAAATTATAGTTATCCCCAAGATTCAGACAATAAACTAAATGCTTGGTTTGTAAAAACAAATATTAAAAAAAATAATAACGGAATATTAAAGAATAAAAAAATTGTTATAAAAGATAATGTTTGTATCGCTGATATCCCAATGATTAATGGTTCGTCTACTTTAAAGGGATATTTGCCAGATTTTGATGCAACAATAGTAACAAGATTATTAGATGCTGGTGCAGAAATTGTAGGTAAATCACATTGTGAAGGCTTTTGTTTATCTGGCGGAAGTCACACTAATTATACTGGGCCAGTGCATAATCCTCATAAATATGGCTTTTCTGCAGGTGGTTCATCTTCAGGGTCGGGAGCACTAGTAGGTAATGCAGAAGTAGATATTGCCATTGGTGGAGACCAAGGGGGTTCAATAAGAATTCCATCATCTTTCAGCGGTTGTTATGGATTAAAACCTACACATGGCCTCGTTCCTTATACTGGAATAATGCCAATTGAAACAACAATTGATCATACAGGACCAATGTCGCAAACAGTTTTAGACAATGCACTTACTCTAGAAGCTATTGCTGGAAAAGATGATTTAGACCCAAGACAATATAATGTTGAAATTAAAAAATATTCGGAATTTGTTAATAAAGGATGTAAAAATCTAAAAATTGGAATACTTAAAGAGGGTTTTAATAAAAAAAATTCAGAAATCGATGTAGATCAAAAAGTCATGAATGCTTCAAAAATTTTTGAAAAAATGGGAGCAAAAATTGAAGAAATTTCTATCCCATGGCATAATTACGGAATATCAATTTGGGCACCAATAGCTTTGGATGGGTTAACTAATCAAATGATGAAAGGTAATGGCATGGGAACTGGATGGAAAGGTTTATACACTAGTTCACTTACAGAGTTTCACAGAAATTGGATAAACAATTCAGATGAACTTTCAGACACCTTAAAAATATGTATGTTTATAGGTCAATATTATTTAGATAAACATGGAGGTTTTTATTATGGAAAAGCACAAAATCTTGCAAGGAAACTTAAAAGTTTTTATGATCAAGCTTTTAAAAATTATGATCTTCTATTAATGCCAACATTGCCCTTAAAAGCAACAAAATTACCACCAGAAAATGGACCCTTAAAAGAATGGTGTGCAAGAGCTTTCGAAATGCTTGATAATACAGCACCTTTTGATATTACTGGTCATCCTGCAATGTCAATACCTTGTGGTTTTTCCCAAGGTCTTCCAATTGGTATGATGTTAGTATCCTCTTGCTTTAGAGAAGATAAAATTTATCAAGCTGCAGGTGCATTTGAAAATTTTAAAGATTGGAAAGAAATGTAGAAAGAAATTAATCAAAATCTTTTTTTTCTAACAAATTTCCATTTTCATCAAATGTTCTCCATACTCCCACTGGAACACCCATTTTATAGAAGTTTTCTTCTTCTAATATTGAATTTTCATTAAAAAATTGAAAAGTACCATTTTTTATGCCTTTTGAAAAGCTTTCAACGCTTGACAAGCTTCCATTCGAATAAAACATCTTAAATTGTCCATCTTCTTTTCCATAAATAAAATTCCCTGTAGACATTATATCTCCGTTTTCATAATAAAAATTCCATTCACCATGCTCTTTTCCTTTTGAGAAATTTGTCACTTCACGAATTTTTCCAGATCTGTGATAGGAAATCCATTCCCCGCTTTCTTTTCCTTCCTTGAAATAACCTTTTGTAAATAAATTTCCATCTTCATAATAAGCTTTAAAAACTCCATTTTCTTTACCAAAAAGATAATTCTCTTCATAACTCAAAATACCTTCTGATGTGTAATACCTCCATAAACCATTTTTTTTTCCATTTATTATTTTCCCGGTCTCTTCACCAGTAATAAACCCTTCAAAAGGTTTCGTTGATTCTTTATAAAAATAAATATCATTTTTGTTTATTAAATCCGAAAACTTTATTTCATCAGAAAAAAGAAAAGAAGTTTTCAGAAATAAATTAATAAAAAGCAAATATAAAAAAAATAATTTTGTATATTTTGACATAATTAAGAATAATAGTAAAATTACTATAAAAATACAAAAAAAAATTGAAAAATGAATATTGATCCTGAAAAGCTATTTAAAAAACTATTTAAAAAATTTGTTGATAAAGGAGACCCTTATAAACTTGTAATTAAGAATTTACCAGAAAAACCTCAAAAAAAAATTTTTGTTGTCGGTATTGGAAAAGCAAGTTTAAAAATGGCCAAAGGGGTTGAAAAAAAATGGGGAGCTGTTGATGGAATTATTTTAACTACACACAAATATAAAAAAAAATTTGAAAAAATGAAAATTTTTGTAGGATCACATCCAAATCCATCATTAAACAACTTTAATATAACAAAAAAAATTTGTAAAAAATTAAAAAATTTGAACTCCAATTATTTTGTTTTGTTCTTAATTTCAGGTGGAGGGTCAGCTTTACTATGTTATCCTAAGAAAAGTCTCTCATTCAAAGATAAGCAATTGGCTAATGAAGAATTAGTAAAAAATGGAATATCAATTAAAGAAATAAATATAGTAAGAAAACATTTATCAAATGTGAAAGGAGGCCAGCTAGCCACTTTTGCTTACCCATGTGAAATGATGTCATTAATCATTTCTGATGTACCTGGAGATAAACTATCTGATATTTCTTCTGGACCAACAGTTGGAGAAGAATCAAATAATATTGATGCTATTTCAATAATTAAACGAAACAAAATAAATGTTTCTAAAAATGTTTTATTAGCTTTAGATAGAAAAAGTTCTGTAATAAATCCTAATGATATCCGATTAAAAAATATAAAAAATGTTTTAATAGGAAATTTTTATAGTTCATATTTAGAAATCAAAAAATGGGCAGAGAAAAATAATTTCAATATTCATTTTTTAGGGGACGACATAGAAGGTGAAGCAAAACAAATTGGAATAGAACAAGCAAAAATTGCAAAAAAGCTTCAATCTAAGATGAAAAAAAAATCAAAACCTATCTTATTAATTTCTGGGGGAGAATGTACAGTTAGAGTAAAAAAAAATGGTCATGGTGGACCCAATCAAGAATTTGTTTTAAGTGCTTTAATAGAACTTAACGGACATCCAAATATAAGTGTAATGGCTTGTGATACGGATGGAATTGACGGTAATTCAAAAATGGCAGGAGCTTATGCAACTCCTATAACATTAAAAAATTCACAAAAAAAAGGATTAAATCCAAAAGAGTTTTTAGAAAAAAATAATTCTAGTATGTATTTCCAAAAACTTGGAAATACTATTTCTACTGGTCCAACCAATACAAATATTAATGATTTGAGAGTTTTTTATATAAAATTTTAATTTTTTTCTAATTCCACAAATTGACCTTGAAACCCATTTAGATATCTAAAATTTTTACTTTTAGTTTTTGTTGAAAGAAGTGAAAAATATTTTTCTTGTCCATTTACAATTATTTTAATCTTTGGAATAAAAACTTTACCATTTAAATTTAACTGATTTTTGAAAAACTTTATATGTGCCTCAGAAATATCTAATTGGTATAGAATTGAGATAAAGTTTTCTTTTTCTACGTTCTTAATCATTGGAAAAAACTTATAAAAATTCTTATTAACTTTTTTTAATTCTAAATCTTTATCTGCAAAGTATGCAGCGGTAATAGCATTTTCAAAATTAAAAAAACTGAGATCCAAAATTTTATTTCTATTCAAAAATGATTGAACATTAACCAAAATTTGATTTAGTTTCCCTGTTATAGCGCCCCATGTGGTTACACAATATGGAACAAAGTAAGTCAAAAAAATTTTTAAAAAATGAGGGTATTCACCATTTAAAATTTTATCTCCATGATTAACAGCTATTAAAATTGTTCCGATGATACAAGCAGTTAGAAAAGCTTTTAAAGGGGTTCCTCCTCCAAAAGCTAATTTTAAAAAACTAGGTTTTAAAATCATTTTGTTAAATTCATTTTTCAAATTAACATTCTCATTAAAAAGTAAATAAATAATAAAACTAAATCTTACACTTTTATATCAAGCCAACCCATTTCTGAAATCTTACTAAATTCAGGAAAAAAATTTTCAATTTCTTCTATATTAAATTCTTCAAGGATTGAAGTATTTTTTTCCTTTGATAACAAAAATAAAAAAGCTTTTTTTATAAGCTGCTCTCTTGTTATAGAGTTATTAGAATATTTAAAGTAAGCATTATTACTTAAATATATTAAGTGCCTAGTAGTTACTTCCTTAAATACAATGACCTCATAACAATTGTCGTCGACTTTATTAATATTAAGAGTTTTCATTTATCAATATTTCTAAAATTTCTAATTTCGAACCCATTCACCTTTTCTAAAAATTGGTACGATACTACCATTTTTATTAATTCCATCTATATCAATTTCACCTGAACCAATCATCCAGTCAACGTGTATCATGCTAGAGTTACCACCGTATGACTTAATATCTTTTTCAGAATTTTTTTCACTATTTTTAAAACATTTTGAATAACATTGACCAAGAGCTATGTGACAAGCAGCGTTTTCATCAAATAAAGTATTGTAAAACAAAAATCCTGAAGCTGAAATAGGAGAACTGTTAGGTACCAATGCAACTTCTCCTAAGCGTCTAGCTCCTTCATCAGTATCAAGAAGTTTTTCAAAAACATTCTGACCTCGAGATGTTTTTACATCTACAATCTTACCCTTTTCGAACTTAACTCTTATGTCTTCTATTAATGTTCCATTATGAGATAAAGGTTTTGTTGAAGAAACTATACCATCAACTTTGTACATATGTGGAGTGGTAAAAACTTCTTCAGATGGAATGTTAGGATTACAAATAACACCGTTCCTAGCCATTGAAGCACCACCCATCCACTCATGATTATCAGCCAAACCAACTCTTAGATCAGTATTTGGTCCTTTGTAATCCAAAAATTCAAAATTTTGTTTATTCAGCCAATCATATTTTTCTTTTAAATTTTTATTGTGTTTTTTCCATGAATCAACGGGGTCATTGTCATTAATTCTTGAAGCTGAAAAAATTGCTTCTGATAACTTAGATTGAGCCTCTAGATCACCTAAATTTGGAAAAACTCTTTTTGACCACTTTAAGCCTGGCCAAGAAACAATACTCCAATTTATTTCAAAGTTTGTAATTTTTTCTCTGGCTGGTTTGTAAGCAATAGAATTTGCTTTATTCAATCTGGAAACTTTTTTGGGATCTTCTTGAGCTAACAAAAGTGGATCATCTCCCACTATTGCAAGCCGAGCTGTGTTTTTTTCAAAAGCTTTTCCAATTCCCTCATAAAGCCAAGACGGGGAACAATCAAAAGATGAGTCATTAGCATTTTTATATCTTGACAATATTAATTCATCATCAGAAAAAAAAGTGGTTACAATTCCAGCTCCACTCTTATATGAAACATCTACGATTTTTCTGACAAGTGGTAATGACTCTATTGATGCGGTAATCAAAAGATCTTGGCCATTTTGCAGGTTGAGACCAACTTTTACAGCAATATGAGCTAACTTTTCTAATTTTTCTTGATTTATATTTCTGTTTTCCAAAGTTTTTTCCTTATAAAAGTTGTTTATTTAAGTTTTCTGTTTTAATTATTGATTTGATATTTAAATAAATTAAAAATAAAAAATTACAATGTTTAAGTGGTAATACATTTGAAAACAAAAGATAAATAAAAAAATGAATTTTGATATTTTAAATCAAAAAATTATAAATTCAAAAAAGAATATAAAAAATTTTATTGTTGATACTAAACTTAAAAAATCTGAAGAGTTATCATCAAAATTTAATAATATTGTTCTTTTGAAACATGAATATATGCAATTAACAGGAAGTTTTAAGATTAGAGGAGCTCTAAATACTTTAATAAATCTAAGAAAAAAAACAAAAATTTTTGGAGTTTTAGGCTTATCATCCGGAAACCATGGATTAGGTTTAGCAAAAGCATGTAAATTAAATAATTTACCATGCGTAATTTGCATGTCTTCAAATGTTCCTGAAAACAAAATACAATTAATCAAGTCTGAAAATGCTGAAGTAAGGATATTAGGTCAATCACAAGACGAAGTTGAACTTAAGTTAAAAAGTATTCTAGAAAAAGAAAAACTTAATTACATACCTCCCTTTGACCATATTGACATAATTTGTGGTCAAGGAACCATAGGTCTAGAAATTTCTGAAAATTTGAAAGAAATTGACAAAATTATAATTCCGATATCTGGTGGAGGTTTAATATCTGGTATTTCAATTATAGTAAAACAAAATTTTCCAAAATGTAAAATAATTGGTGTTTCAATGGAAAAAGGTGCTGCAATGTTTGAAAGTCAAAAGTCAGGATTTCCCAAAAAAGTAAAAGAGGAAAGAACAATTGCAGACGCTTTATCAGGTGGAATTGGAATAAATAACCAATACACATTTAACATAGTTAGAAGGAATGTAGACGAGATAATAACAGTAACTGAAAAAGAAATTATTGAAGCAATTAAGTTTATGTTTAATAGTGAAAAAAAAGTAATTGAAGGAGCAGGTGCTGTAGGTATTGCTTCAGTATTGAGTAAAAAGGTTGATATTACTGGAACCACAGTAATTTTATTAAGCGGAAGCAATATTGATCTAAGTACTCATAATAAAATAATTAAAGGCAATTACACCCAACCACCATCTGCAACGAAATTTTGATTTGTACATATTCCACTATCATCTGAAGAAAAAAATAATACTATTTTTGCTATTTCAGATGGAAGCAATTTTCTTTTCAAGCATTGTTGTTTCAAAAGTTCTTGTTCACCTTCAGGAGTCAACCACAATTTTTTCTGTCTATCAGTCATTATCCACCCGGGTAAAACTGAATTTACTCTTATATTTTTTGGCCCTAAATCTCTAGCCATTGACCTTGTAAGTCCTACAATTGCAGATTTGCAGGACAAATAAATGGGCATTCCCCCTTGACCAATCATCCAACTTACTGATCCCATGTTAACTATTGTACCTCCTCCTGATTTTTCCATTGATTTATATATGGATTTTATAGTAAAAAATTGATGTTTTAAATTTACTGCAATTCTATCATCAAAATATTCATTGGTTACATCATCTATATCATGCCTTTCATCGTGTGCGGCGTTGTTTACTAAGCAATTAATTGTTCCATGATCTTTTATTATTAATTTTATAACCTCTTCTAATTTTTGAATGTTTCTTAAATCACATTTATAAAAACATGGTTCAATTAAACCTTTATTTTTTATTAATTTAACTAATTTTTCGCTTTCCGCTACATCTATATCAACAAAAAAAACTTTTGATCCTTGTTCGCAAAAAGCTTCTACAATTGAAGCGCCTATTCCACCTCCGCCGCCCGTTACAAATACAACTTTATCTTTTAGGCTAGGATAAATAGCTTTTAAATTATTTTTCAAATTATAATCCTTTATAAATATAAATAGAAATTTATTTACTCGTAAAAAATAATTAAGTG
>MDTG01126502.1_pt1 | contig 36186 bp, 36 predicted proteins | sample 811421 | NCBI WGS metagenome assembly MDTG01 (sample SAMN05326645, study PRJNA326480) | marine metagenome | isolation source: seawater | place: Pacific Ocean: South East | collected 2011
ACAAACTTCCCGTTAATGTAGTTTCCATATTTTGCTTTAAATGGAAATTTAACCTTTAAATGAGAGGTATCCAGTACTGATGACACTTTTAGTGCTTCTGCGCTCATTTCTCCTCCATATTTTTAATAAATGTATTAAAAACTCTTTTAAGTTGAATGTAAATGGGACAAAATTTAAACTCAACTTGAGCTTGTAAAATTCACTATTATAATCAACGATAATTAATGAATAAAAATTATTTTGAAAAATTAAGAATATTAGATGGAGGAATGGGGCAAGAACTGCATGCTAATGGTTTGGTTTCTAAGGGAACGCTATGGTCAACAAGTGCAATTCTTGACGAGAAATATCATGATCTAATTATAAATTGTCATTTAGCATATATTTCGGCAGGTGCAGAAGTCATAATTACTAATAACTTTTCTAGTAGAAGAATAAGAATGGAACAAAATAAAGTGAACCATCTTTTTGAGTTTGCCAATAAAAAAGCTTGTGAACTTGCTATTAAAGCGAAAAAAAAATCGAACAAAGAGATCATTATTGGAGGAAGTATACCTGCACAAAATGATACTTATAAAGAAGACATTCGAGAAGATAATATTATTTATAAAGCGTTTGATGAGCAAGTTATTTGTATTAAAGATTATATAGACCTATTTTATTTAGATGTCCTATCGAGCGGCAGAGAAATAGGTATTGCCTCGGATGTAATAGATGAATATAAAAAGCCAATTCTAGTTGGAATACATCTAAATAAAAATGGCAAACTTCCATCAGGAGAAACTATTACAGAGGTAGTAAATAAATACAAACATTCTAGCTGGGTTGGTATAATAGCATCTTGTGTATCAATGGAGATTGCCGAAAATTCTATTTCAGAGCTAAAAAAACAAAATTTGCCTTTTGGATATAAAGTTAATTTATGGGGAGACGATGAGCCCTCACCTCAGAGAGAAATAAATACAGCAAAATATAATGAGGATGCAGTCAACCTTAATACTGTTATGGGTAAAAAAGAAGTAGATAACGAAACATTTAAAAATTTGGGAAAAAAATTTGTTGATAACGGAGCAACCATTATAGGAGGTTGTTGCGAAACAAACCCAAATCATATTTCACTTTTATCTATGTTGAAGAGAGATTCTGCTTAATTGATCGCTTAACAAAATAAAAACCTATGACCACTGCTAATAACGCTAATAACACTTTAAGCGTAATAACTTCTTTTAAAAATATGTATCCCAAAATAACTCCAAATATTGGTATTAAGTAAGCTACCTGGGAATGAAAAACCAACCCATTTTTTTTGAGAATATGAAATCTTATTAACCATGCAATTCCTGTTGGAAAAACCCCTAAATAAATTAAGGAAATTGTTGAGTCTAACCTAGGAATTAAATTCCAAGGTTGTTCATAGTAAATCATTAGGGGGAATATAATTAATGCTCCCCAGATTAGAATTGAACTAGTTAAGTTTTCATTTTTTTTAGAACTTATTTTTAATGTCAAGATTCCACCAACTACATAAAATGTCGATCCAACTAATATCATTAATGCATAAAAGAAATTCTCATTGTTAATAAGAATATTTTCAGAAAAAAGAATTATTATCCCGGCAAAACCGACCATAACTCCAATAATCTTTGTAAAATTAATTTTTTCAGTTTTAGTAAAAAAATGCGCCAATATCGCTGAACTTAGAGGAGTTGTGGACATTAATATTGCAGCCAAATTACTTTGTATTTTTTGGACTCCATAAGCAATTAAAAAAAAGGGTATAACTAAATTTACAAATCCAATAATAGCGAACCAATACCAATCTCTAGAAAAGGCTTCAATTTTAATATTTTTAAAAAGACAAATAAATACTATAAGTACTGCACCTAAAAATATTCTAAAAAATGCAATTGTAAGGGGACCATAAGAATAAGTAGCAATTTTAATATTAAAAAAAGCAGATGCCCAAATAAGCGAAAGTATTGAAAGAAGAATATAATCAATAGTTTTAGGTGTTGTCATTCAGTTATATCCATAATTTTTCCAACGGTTATTTTTTGTAGATCTATTAGATTAATTTTAAAAATTGCATTTGGATGTCCTGCAGCTGCATATAAATCATTAAATCTTTCTAAGTTATGATCTATTAAGGTTTCTAATCTATTATTTGAACCAATGGGTGATACACCACCAATTGTAAATCCGGTAATTTCCTTTACTTTTTGGGCATTGGCCATGCTGGTATCCTTTGAATTAAAAATTTTTTTTAATTTATTTAGAGAACATCGTTTATCACCTGACACAAGACACATGAAATATAAATTGTTTTTTCTTAATACAAGACTTTTAACAATGGCTCCAACTTCACATTTTAGAGCTTTAGCTGCATCAAGTGCTGTCCTAGCTGTATTTTCTAACACTTGAATTTTAATTTTTTTATCATACGAATTTATTGCGTTTTGTACTCTTTTTACTGGTTCATTATTTAACAAATCACTCATACAACTATTAATTGATTGCTTGCATTTTAATTTTAAGCTTAAATGCTATGCATACAATGCATATTAGTTATTAATTTAATAAGCGATATTAATATACTTTTTTTTGTTAATAAGCCAATTTTATATAGGAGATTTATGAGCGCAAAAAACATTCAAAAAATGATTAAAGATAAAGAGATTGAATATGTCGATTTAAGATTTACTGACCCAAGAGGTAAGCTTCAACATGTAACTATGGATGCTAAAGTTGTTGATAATGAAATGTTAGAGGATGGAATTTTTTTTGATGGTTCATCTATCGCAGGTTGGAAAGCGATAAACGAGTCAGATATGATTTTGAAACCTGACTTATCTAGACCAGTGGTAGATCCTTTTACATCACATAATACTTTAAATATTTTTTGCGATATTTTAGATGCTGTTAAAAAAGATCCATATGAAAGAGATCCAAGAGGTACTGCAAAAAAAGCTGAAGATTATTTGAAAAAGACTAAAATAGGAGATAAAGCATTTTTTGGTCCGGAACCTGAATTTTTTGTTTTTGATGATGTAAGATATAAAAATGATATGAATGAAACAGGTTTTTCAATAGACAGTACCGAAGGTCCTTACAATACAGGAAAAAAATACGAAAACGGAAATATGGGCCACAGACCAGGAGTAAAAGGTGGATATTTTCCTGTTCCTCCAGTGGATAGCGCTCAAGATATGAGAAGTGAATATCTAAAATCCATGAAGGACATGGGTATAAAAGTTGAAAAACATCACCATGAGGTTGCTCCAAGTCAACATGAGCTAGGTATGTATTTTGGAACTTTAGTTAATCAAGCAGATAACATTCAGCTTTATAAATATGCAGTGCACATGGTTACGAATTCTTTTGGTAAAACAGCAACTTTTATGCCTAAACCAGTAAAAGGTGATAATGGATCCGGCATGCACGTCCACCAATCTATCTGGAATGGTAATACGCCTTTGTTCATGGGTAATGAATATGCAGGTCTTTCAAAAACAGCACTATATTATATTGGTGGAATATTAAAACACGCTAGAGCAATTAATGCTTTTGCAAACGCTACAACAAATAGTTATAAAAGATTAATACCTGGATTTGAGGCTCCAGTTTTATTAGCATATTCTGCTAGAAATAGATCTGCATCATGTAGAATTCCAATAACCTTAAGTAAAAAAGCAGCAAGATGTGAAATTCGTTTTCCTGATGCTTCTGGAAATCCTTATTTAACTTTTGCTTCTATGTTAATGGCAGGTCTTGACGGTATTAAAAACAAAATTAATCCTGGCAAATCATTTGACAAAGATTTGTATGCTTTAAGTGAGTCTGAAATAAAAAAAATTCCTACTGTTTGTGGATCCTTAAGAGAAGCAATGGAAAGTCTCGATAAAGACAGAAAATTTTTAACACAAGGTAACGTATTTACTGACGACCAGATAGACGCTTACATAGATTTAAAAATGGAAGAAATTCACAATTTTGAACATACTCCTCATCCAATTGAGTTTGATATGTATTATAGTTGTTAATTTAAACTTTAAAAGATTCTCCGCAACCACATCTTTCTGTTTCGTTAGGATTATTAAATACGAACGAGGATGAAAACTCATCTTTTTTATAATCCATTACTGTACCTACTAAGTAAATTATTGCACTTGGATCTATAAAAACTTTTACACCTTTTTCCTCAATAATTTCATCACTCGGATTAATTTCGTTTGCATATTCAAGAACGTATTCCATCCCTGCACAACCCCCAGATTTAACCCCTACTCTTACACCAATAGTCTCTTTACTCGCATTTAAAATTATTTCTTTAATTCTATTAGCAGCGTTATCACTCAATTTTATAACTTGTTGGTTCATAAATTTAACTCCAATTTGGCCGCTTCTGACATCATAGATTTATCCCAGGGTGGATCCCAAACTAAATCTAAATCTACTTTTTCTATCCCGTCAACCTGCATGACGCTATCTTTTACTTCTTTTGGTAAGCTTTCGGCAACCGGACAGTTTGGGGTTGTTAAAGTCATTTTAATTTTTACATAATCTTTTTTAATTGTAACATCATATATTAAACCAAGCTCATATATATTAACTGGTATCTCTGGATCGTAAATTTTTTTTATTTCGTTAATAACTCTATCTTTTATTTCCATATTCTATTCAGTGCTTACATTTTTTTGAAAGTCATCTAAAGCAGATAATAAGGCATGCCACGATAGTGTAGCACATTTTACTCTCATAGGATAATTTTTTACTCCACCTAGACTCATTAATTTAATCTTTTCATCTTCATTAATTAAATCTGATTCTATATCATTTTTTTCTTTTATCATGTCTAAAAATTTTTCAATTATCTCTTTAGCCTCATTTTCACTCTTGCCTTTAATTAAATCTGTCATAATCGATGCAGATGCCATCGAAATGGCGCAGCCGTGTCCTTCAAATGATATATCATTTACTTTCTTGTTTTCATCTAGTTTTAAAAACAAGTGAACTTTATCACCGCATAATGGATTATGACCTTTAGCATCCTTATTGTAGTTTTCAAACTTACCTAAATTTCTAGGATTTTTACCATGATCTAATATTATTTCTTGATATAATTCTTTTAAGTTCATTACTTATTAAAAATTTTTTTACAGTTATTTATAGAGTCATTTAATTTATCAAGATCATCTTTTGTATTATAAATTCCTAAAGACGCTCTTGCTGAAGCTGTTAAGCCGAGTTTATCATGTAATATTTGACAACAATGATGTCCTGCCCTTATCGCAACCCCGTCCTCATCTAGAATTGTCGCAATATCATGTGGATGTATTCCATCCATAGTAAAAGATAAAACTGCACCTTTTTTTTTTGGATTACCAATTAATTTGACTGAATTATTTTTTTTTAAAACTTCTTCTCCATATTTTAAAAGATTATGTTCATGTTCCACTATGTTATCGATACCGACTTTATTTAGAAAATTTATCGATTCATTAAATGCAATTACCTGAGCAGTAGCCATTGTACCAGCCTCAAATTTATTTGGAAGCTCTCCATATGAAATATCGTTTTTTTTTACTTCATTAATCATTCCTCCACCTCCTTGATAAGGTGGAAGATCTTCTAACCATTTTTTTTTAGCGTATAAAACCCCTAGCCCGGTAGGTCCATACATTTTATGACACGATATTGCGTAAAAATCACAATCGAGATCTTGCATATCCATTTTCATGTGTGGAGCACTTTGACAGCCGTCAACTAGAACAGGTATTCCTTTAGAATGTGCAAATTCCGTAATTTCTTTAATAGGTAAAATTGCTCCTGTTACATTTGATAGGTGGGTTAATGCTATTATTTTAGTTTTATTTGTTATTTTTTTTTCTATACTTTCTAAAGATACATCGCCATACTCGTCAATTTCTACAAAATTTATTTTAACATTTTTTGTTTTCCTTAAATAATGCCATGGGACATAATTTGAATGATGTTCTAATTCTGTAAGTAAAATCTCATCACCTTCATTTAAATATTTTTGACCAAACGTATTTGCAACTAAATTTATTGCCTCTGTTGCCCCTTTTGTAAAGACAATTTCATTTTTATCTTTAGCATTTATATATTTTTGTACGGCCTCTCTTGAATTTTCATATAAGTTTGTTGCTGCCACAGATAAATAGTGAACACTTCTTCCAACATTAGAAAACTCTTTTGTATAAAAGTCGTAAATTCTATCAACAACAACTAAAGGTTTTTGAGATGAATTTGCGCTATCTAAGTAAACTAAATCATTATTTTGTACTTTGTTATTAAAAATAGGAAATTCTTTTTTAATATTATCTATTTTCATTTTATTCCCATCAATTCTTTAATAATATTTTTGATTGTATCATCTGTTATTTTATCAATTACCTCTAAGAAAAAACCGTCAAGAAGTATTTTTTTAGCCTCTATTCTGTTTAATCCCCGCGTCATCAAATAAAATATTTTGTTTTCATCTAAATTTCCTGAAGAAGATCCATGTGAACATTTAACGTCATCAGCATAAATTTCTAACTCTGGCTTACCATTAAATTCGGTTCCCTCATTAAGAAGAACTGCTTTACTTAATTGATAACCATCAGTTTTTTGAGCAATTGAGTCAACGTAAATTTTACCTTGGTAAACTGCTTTAGATTTATCTTTTAGTGCACATTTGATAAGTTGATAACTTTTACTGTTTTCAGATAAATGATTAATTTTAGATCTAATTTCATGTTGTTTTTCCTCATTTAAATTAATTACACCGTTTACAAATGCAGAACTATGATTTTCCTTCAAATTGCATTCTATTTCATTTTTTGCAAATACCGATCCTGAGGAAAATACAAAATTTTCTGATACACTGTTTTCATATAAGTCGATATTAGTTTTTGAGTAATATAAATTAGAACTATTATCAATATCAATTTTGTAATTTTTCAATATTGAACCTGCTTTCAATATAAAATTGTTATTCACGTTAAAGAAACTTTTTTTGGAGTTATTTAAATTTAAATCTAATAAAGTTAAACAAGAATTTTTTTCCAAAAGTATATCAAATCTTTGGTTGAGATTAGTATATTCTACATTTGGTAAACTTAAATTAATTACAATGATAGGTCTATTAAAAGTATAACCATCTTTGACTACTATTTTAATGTAATCCAAATATAGTGCATTATTAAGATTATTCAGCGAATTCCCTGAAAGTAGTTTGCTTTCGTCTGGTTTTCTAATTATTTCAAACTTATTTTTATTCTCATGATTCAATGACACATTTTTGATAAATCCATTTACTGAAATAATTTGATTAAAGTTTGAAGTATCTAATGGCATGTATTTTAGTACTTCGTTTTTATCTACTTTATTAGAAAGTATTTTATTAAAAAATTTTAATTGCGGAATATTTGAAGAAATTTTTTTTTCTAAGTCAATAAATTTCCATTCTTCATTATTTTTTGAAGGAAAACCAATCTCGTTAAAGTCTGAAAAAAATTGAATTCTTTTTTTAATATTTTCTTCACTAAGATTTAAGATTTTTCCTAAATCTCTTAATTTGAAGTTACTAACATTCATTATTGAATCCCCTCATAACCTTTTTTTTCAAGTTCAATTGCTAGCTCAAAATTGCCTGATTTTATTATTCTTCCACTTTTAAGCACATGCACAAAGTCAGGTTTTATATAATTTAATAATCTTTGATAATGTGTAATTATGAGAAATGAGTTTTTTTTGTTTCTTAGAGAATTAATGCCATCAGCTACAACTTTTAATGCGTCAATATCAAGACCAGAGTCGGTTTCATCTAAAATTGATAGTTTTGGTTGTAAAATTGACATTTGTAATATTTCATTCTTTTTTTTTTCACCACCAGAAAAACCAACATTAAGTTGTCTATTTAAATTTTTTTCCTCAAATTTTAAGTCTTTAGCTTTTTGCTTGATTAATTTTAAAAATTCTAGTGCATCGTATTCCTTTTCTCCGTTTGCTTTTCTGATCGCATTCACTGATGTCTTTAAAAAATTATTGTTGTTTACTCCTGGAATTTCTAAGGGATATTGAAATGCTAAAAAAAGTCCTTTATGTGCTCTTTCTTCGATCTCAAGCTCAAGTAAATTGTCTTTTTGATAGTAAATTTCTCCGCTTATCTCATATCCCTTTTTACCTGACAAAATATTTGATAAAGTACTCTTTCCTGAACCATTTGGCCCCATAAGTGCATGAACTTCTCCTGAATTAATTTTTAGACTTAAACCATTCAGTATACTTTTGTTTTCAACTAGAGCTTTCAAATTTTTTATTTCTAACATTAACCAACACTTCCTTCTAAACTTATTCCAACTAATTTTTGAGCTTCTACCGCAAATTCCATAGGTAATTGTTGTAAAACTTCTTTACAAAACCCATTAACAATCAAACTAACCGCTTCTTCAGAATTTAAACCTCTTTGTTGACAGTAAAATAATTGATCCTCACTGATTTTTGAAGTTGTTGCCTCGTGCGCAATATTCGAGTCCGAATTTCTGTTCTTAATATATGGAACAGTATGCGCTCCGCATTTATTTCCCATAAGTAGTGAATCGCATTGAGTAAAATTTTGTGAATTTGATGCTTTAGGAAAAATATCAACTAAACCCCTGTAAGTATTATCCGCAAAACCAGCTGAGATTCCTTTTGAAATAATTTTGCTTTTTGTATTTTTCCCAATGTGTATCATTTTAGTTCCAGTGTCAGCTTTTTGATGATTGTTAGTGATTGCTATAGAATAAAACTCTCCAATAGAATTTTCACCTTTTAATATGCAACTCGGATATTTCCAAGTTATTGCAGAACCAGTTTCTACTTGTGTCCAAGAAATTTTTGAGTTTTTTCCCTCACATAGGCCTCTTTTAGTTACAAAGTTATATATTCCTCCTTTACCATCCTCATCTCCAGGATACCAATTTTGAACTGTAGAGTATTTTATTTCCGCGCCTTCTAAAGCAATCAACTCTACATTAGCAGCATGTAATTGATTTTCATCTCTCATTGGAGCTGTACAGCCTTCAAGATAACTTACGTAACTATTTTTATCTGCAATTATTAAAGTTCTCTCAAATTGGCCAGTCTGCGATGCATTTATTCTGAAATATGTTGATAACTCCATCGGACACCTAACTCCTTCAGGGATATAAACAAAAGAACCGTCGGTAAATACAGCTGAATTTAAGGTCGCAAAATAATGATCGTTAATTGGTATTACTGACCCAAGATATTTTTGAACCAATTTGGGATGCTTTTGTATTGCCTCTGATATAGGGCAAAATATTACTCCAACCTCTGTTAGTTTGTCTTTAAAAGTTGTTGCTACCGATACAGAGTCAAATACTGCGTCTACAGCTATACCGCTTAATCTTTTTTGCTCCTCCAAAGGTATTCCTAATTTTTTATAAGTTTCAATTATTTTTGGATCAACCTCATCTAAACTCTTTGGTTTATTTTGTGCGCTCTTAGGAGCTGAATAATAATATAAGTCTTGATAGTCTATTTTAGGATATTTAGGTTTTTGCCAATTTGGTTCTTTAATTTTTTGTAATCTGTCAAATGCTTTTAGTCTCCATTCTAGCATCCATTTTGGCTCGTTTTTTATTTTTGAAATAAATTCTATAGTTTTTTTGTTTAACCCCTTTGGAGCTCTGACATCTTCAATATCGGTTGTAAAACCGTATTTATACTCTTTCAATTTATCTATCTCTTTTTCTTTCATTATAACCTTTTTTCAAAATTTTTAATTAATGTAAGATCACTTAAAAGTTTGTTTTCAAAGAACGAATTTATATGTATGTCTAGCTCGTCCCACAATTTATGTGTGTTACATTTAATTGACTTACCGTTACAACCTTTTTTATGATGTTTTATACATCTAATTGTTTTTATCTTCTCATCAACTGCAGAGAATATTTCAGAAATCCTAATATCTGATGGACTTTTAGTTAACTTATAACCGCCTTTAGTTCCCCTCATACTTTTAACAATGTTATATTTTTTTAGTTTAAAAAATATTTGCTCTAAATATAAAAGAGAAATGTTCTGTCTTACGGCTATCTCTCTTAATGAAACAGGTCCCTTTAAATCATAAATTGCTAGGTCTGTTAATGCCATTACAGCATATCTTCCTTTACTGGATATTTTCATAAATGTACATATTTCGCGGTTTATTTATATATTCCCGACTGATTTAGTCAACATTCTCCTTTTTTAAACTTGCAATTTGTCACTCTATTTTGGTAGATAAATATAATTTTTTTTTGAGAGTGATAATCAGTTTCATTTATGGACAGTAAAGTTTCAGAAATATTTATACCAGGTCCAATTGGTAGGTTAGATGCAAAGTATTTTAAAAGTAAAAAAAATACTTCACCCATAGCACTAATTTTACATCCGCATCCACAATATGGAGGGACAATGAATAATAAAGTGGTAGTTGATACTTTTAACACTTTTATGGAACATAATTTTTCCGTTTGTAGAGTAAATTTCAGAGGTGTTGGAAAAAGTGATGGTGAATTTGATAATGGTCAAGGTGAGCTAGCAGATGCTGCTGCGGCATTAGATTGGATTGAAAGAGAAAATTTTGATAATTCTCAATGTTGGATCGCAGGTTTTTCATTTGGTGCATTAATTGCAATGCAGTTATTAATGAGAAGACCTGAAATAAATCGTTTTATAACCATTTCCCCTCAACCAAATGTTTATGATTTTACATTCTTAGCTCCATGTCCAACCTCAGGTCTTATTGTACATGGTAAAAATGACGAATTGGTACCATTTGAAACTGTAAATGAATTAAGTAACAGACTTAAAGCGCAGAAAGGTATTAAAATAGAATTTCAAAGTATACTAAATGCAAACCATTTTTTTTCAAAGGCTGATGGAGCTTTAATAAAGGTTTTAAATAAATATATAAAAAAAGAATCTGAATTATATTAATAATTAAAAATTATACCACCCGAGACCGGTTTTTTACAGCCAGTTGTATGAGGAAACGATAATGGCAAACTTAGCACTGATCTTACAGCTAGATAAGCAAAAGCTTGTGATTCAACATAATCTCCATTTATTCCATAATCATCTATTAGTTTAACAATTTTATTAATGTCTATTTCCTTATTATTTTTTTTTATTTCTAGTTTAAGTCTTTTAATTAAAAAAGAATTCTTTCTACCTCCGCCACAGATAATTAATTTAGGAAAAGTTTTTTCATTAAATTGCAAAGTTATTTTTCTATAATAATCTGATATAATTTGTGTTGTGTATTCTACTAAGGTCGCAACACCATCTTGTAAGCTCAAACCTCTTAAAAAGGATATATCAAAGTCGTTTATATCAAAAGATTTAATATCGATATCTTTATTGAATTCTATTTGACTATTATAAAAGTTATCTAATGCATAGTTTAAATTAATACTGACCTTTCCATTCGATCCAATTTTTCCATCTTTATCGAATTTTTCATTAGAATTTAGTCTTACCCACTTATCTATTAAACACATTCCCGGACCTAAATCTGTGGCTGTAAATTTATTTGGTTCCATTAATGTTGTAACATTTGAAATGCCACCTAGATTTAAAAATATACACGGAAATAAATTTAAATTTGTTGCAATTATTTTATGAAAAATAGGGGTTAAGGGGGCACCTTGACCGCCATTCAAAAGATCATTTTTTCTAAACTCAAAAACTACTTTTTTTTTTGTCAGTTTAGACAGTAAATCTGCATTTCCTATTTGTTTGGATATTTTTTTTTCAGCATTATGATAAATTGTCTGACCATGAAATCCAATCAGCTCAAAATCAGGTTTGGTTTCAAATAAAATTTCTTTTATAAATTGAGAATTTAGAAGTGTGTATTTTCTTTCTAGGTCATTTATTTGAATATTAAACCTAATTAAGTCTTTTTCATCTTTAATTTTATCCTTAAGTTCATTAAAAGAACATATAATTTCATCTGGATATTCAAAATAATAATCGTTTAAAGACTCATAAATATCTCTGCCATTAGTTTTTATTATAGATGCATCAATTCCATCAGAGGATGTTCCGCTCATTAATCCCAGCACAGAAAATAATTTATCCATTATTATTTTTTTTTAATAAAAATTGTATATTGTAGAACTATAGATCATGAATAAATTTTTAAAAGAATTTAAAGATAGAGGTTTTTTTTACCAGTGTACAAATGAAAACGAATTATCTGAAATTCTAGATAAAAAAAGTATATTTGCATACATAGGATTTGATAGTACAGCCTCAAGTTTACATGTTGGAAGCCTTTTACAAATCATGTCTTTGAGGTTATTACAAAAACATGGTCATAGACCAATTATTTTACTTGGAGGAGGAACTACAAGAATCGGTGATCCATCTGGAAAAGAAGAGACAAGAAAATTACTATCTGAAAAAGAGATTGAAAGTAACATAAAAAATATAAAAAAAGTTTTTAAAGTTTTTTTGAAAACAAAGAATAAAAAACTAGAACCAATTTTCGTTAACAACTATAAATGGTTACGTAAACTCAACTATATAAAATTTTTAAGAGATATTGGAAAACACTTTACAATTAATAAAATGCTTAGCTTTGATAGTGTTAAGCTTAGATTGGATAGAGAACAATCGTTAAGCTATATGGAGTTTAACTATATGATTTTGCAGGCTTACGATTTTTTAGAGTTAAATAGAAAAAAAGATTGTATTTTACAAATTGGAGGATCTGACCAGTGGGGAAATATAGTAAATGGAGTTGAGCTTATTAAGAGATATTCAGGTAAACAGGCATTTGGACTTACTACAAAACTAATTACATTATCCTCAGGTTCTAAAATGGGCAAATCAGAAAAAGGCGCAATATGGTTAAACAAAAGTTTATTATCACCATATGAGTACTGGCAGTTTTGGAGGAATACTGAAGACCAAGACGTGTTGAGATTTATTAAAATGTTTACAGATTTAGGATTGGATAAGATAGAAAGTATTAAAAATGAAAATATTAATAAATTGAAAGTTATTTTGGCTAGTGAGGCGACTAAATTACTTCATGGAGAAAAAGAAGCAAATAAAGCTGAGCTTACTGCAAAAGAAATTTTTCAAGAAAAAAAAATAAGCAATAAATTACCAAATTATTATATTGAAAAAAATAATCTTTCCTCTGGAATAGGTATCGTAAATATATTGGTTGAAACTAATCTAGTTAACTCAAAGGGAGAGGCGCGTAGAATAATCCTTAATAAAGGTATAAAAATTAACGACTCCACAGTAGAAAAAACAGATTATTTAATAAAAAGGGAAAACTTTCAAAACAATCTTTGTAAACTTTCTTTTGGTAAAAAAAAACATATTGTATTAACTATTAAGTAATTATTTTTTTTTTAACTTATCAAGTATTCTAGTTATAAATCTTGGAGCTAAAGTTTTTATTGGGTTTACAGAAGTTTTCAAATCTTTGCCCTGACCTTTAATTTTAAAACTTACACCAAACACTCCTTCCCCAACCTTATTTCCAACCAAAATGTCTCCTAAAACAGGTATAGAGGATATAGTTCTATTAATTGTAGTTGCGGGAACTAATGTACCACGCAAACTTACTAAATTTTTTTTATCTATATAACCTTCCATCATAAGAGATATCGCTGGACCAATTGCATATATTTCTTCAATTTTCATAAAACCATCATTCACATTAAATTTCATCTCAAAGTCTGTAAAACGTATACCTTCTCCTGTTAATGTATCTGCAATACCCTGTAGCGAAGCCAAGGTTAATATTTTTGCTAAAACAGGCACTTTTTTTACTTTAAAATTATCTATTATTAAAACTGAATTAGAAATATTATCTTTTTTCACTGATTGAAAATTTAATACACCCTCATCAAAACCATCTATAAATTTGTATCTTTGTACAATTGGTTTGGGATATCGTGTAAAAATTTGAGTAACAATCTCATTATTTTGTGTTTCATTTACATTAAGCTCAAATTTTTCACCATTTGGAAAAAAAGATATTAGATTTGCAGTATTTAATTTGTTATTTTTAAATCCAATATCACCTTTTAAATTTTTAATATAATTTTTTTTATCAATATAAACTTTTTCAATGTTAATTTTAAAGATATTATTATTATCACTAACAAATAAGTTGTTTTTTGAATTAATTTTTAATGAATGATCAATAATTTTCGATGCATTAAATTTAGATCCAGTAACTAAATAATTTTTTTTTTGTGCTTTTATAACTAGATTATTTTGTAAATTAGATTTATCAGTAAAATTTAATTCAATTTTTTTGAAATTTTCAATTTGATTATTCGATTTTATACGAAGATCTTCTAAATAAATTTCATCATTTTTTGATTTAAAGATTATTTTATTCAGCAATATACTTCTATTTTTATTTGAAGTTAACTTAAGTTTAATTGAAGAATTAACATTTTCCTTTTTTTCAAAGTTAATTAAATTTAGTAATATTGGTTTAGAATAAATATTTATATTTGCAATTAATTCAACTTTATTCTCCTGATTTGTTAATTGATATTGAATTTTATCCTTTTGACCATTTTCGAATAAATAACTATTTCCATTAAGTGATAAAAGTTTTATGTTATTTTGTTTTAACGAACTAGTCTCATAGGTAATATCTAAATTTGTATCAAAAATTTCTAAATTATTATTAACATTTAATATTTCTTTAAAAAGCTTATTAGATAATTTATATAATATCTTTTCAATATTTAGCTTACTTCTTACTTTAATATCTTTTATTTTAAATCTTTTATCGATATAAAATTCAAAATCATTCTGAGAACGAATAATTACTCGATCACTTAATATATTATTAGGTATATTTTTGAAGTATTTTTTTAAATCCCCTACATTTATATTAGTCTCGGGATTATCAATATCACCTTTGACATTAAAAAAATTGTTTTCATTTTTTTTTATCTCAATTAATTTTGATATAAAATTAATATTCTCATATTGAAACTTTGCATCTTTAATTTCAAAAAAATCTTTTTTTACTGTTAAAAAAAAATTTGTATCTAAATTTTTGTTATTAAGCAAACTAATATTCAAATCTTGAAAATTACTTTCAATTAAATAGTTATCTAAAATTTTTCCGTTTTGATCAAAATTTAAATAAAGTGAAAAGTTTATTTTTCCTTTATTTATAAATTTATTTAAAAGTGTAATTTGAAAATTATTGTTATATTGTCTAAAAAAATTAATAAGATTTTTAATATTATTCTGATTACTTTTTATATAAATATTTGTGAGATTATTTTTTTTATTTATTATATTTATAATTGGAATTTCAGAGACTATTTTGTCTAGTTTTAAACTATTTTTATTAATTTCTATTTTAACATTTTTAGTTTCAATTTGAGTAGTAAAATTACTTAAATTTAATTTAATATATACCTCTTTTAAAATTAAATTTGCATTAATAGACTGTTTTATAGCTACTTTAATAGCATTATTAAACATGCTTGTACTAACTCCAAACATACTTAAATAAAAGATAATAAGAAGTAGAAAAATTATAATTGTTGATAATATTATTTTATAATTTTTAATCATATTTTGAATAGAGTGACTTTTCTAAAAAATTATCTATTTCCCCATCTAAAACCTTATCTGGATTGGTATCTTCTTGAAAAGTTCTTAAGTCTTTTACAAGTCTATAAGGTTGTAATACATATGATCTAATTTGATGCCCCCAGCCAATCTCAGATTTATTTTTTTCTTGATTTTCGCTCTCTGACTCTTTTTTTTGAATTTCGTGCTCATACAACCTTGCTTTAAGCATATTTAGACATGTTTCTTTATTTTTATGCTGTGATCTCTCATTTTGACATTGCACAACAATTTTTGTTGGTAAATGAGTAATTCTTACTGCGCTATCAGTAGTATTTACATGCTGACCACCAGCTCCGCTTGATCTATAGGTGTCTATTCTCAAGTCTTTATCAAGTATTGAAACATTTATATTTTCGTCAACTACAGGATAGACCCAAACACTAGCAAAACTTGTATGTCTTCTGGCACTTGAGTCGAATGGAGAGATTCTAACCAACCTATGTATGCCAGACTCAAATTTTAAAAAACCATAAACAAAATTACCTCTAATTTTAATTGTAGAGGATTTTATACCCGCCTCATCTCCTTTATGTTCACTAATTAGTTGCACATCATAATTTTTATTATTTGCCCATTTCATGTACATTCTTCTTAGCATCTCACCCCAATCCTGACTTTCTGTGCCCCCGGCTCCAGCATGTATCTCTAAATATGTATCACACGAGTCAGTTTCACCAGATAAAAAACACTTGATTTGGTTATTTTTGGTTAATTTTTCAATATCATTCAAGTTTCTTTTAAGCTCCGAAATTAAAATTTTATTATTTTCTTCGTATGCTAACTTAAATATTTCGAATAAATCCTTACTCTTTTTTAAAGAATTTTCATAATTTAATATTAAATTATCAAAAAAATTTTTTTCCTTTATTAATTTTTCTGCTGACAATTTATCCTTCCAAAAGTCAGGCTCTTGAATTTTATTATTTATTTTTTGTAAATTTTTTTGGATATCTTTCTTGTCAAAGATACTCCTTTATTCTCTCGTTTGTATTAATAATATTTTTATATTGTTTTAAAAAAGTTTCGTCCATTAATAAAAGTTAAATATATTTTTATCAAATAACTTATATTTCAGATTTTGTTGTTCTTGAAAAGACTTTTTTTGTTCATTTCCTGTTTTAAATAACTCAATAATAGTGTCTCCAGTACCATAATCTTCTTTTTTACCTGTTTTTGCATTAACTACCATCATTTTTAAACCTTTTGATACTTTAAAAGGTCGAGCATTACTTTTACTTATTGCCTTTTTAATAAAATTTTCAAAAACTGGCATTGCTGTCTTTGCACCAGTTTCATACTTACCCAAACTTTTAGGTTCATCAAAACCGATATAAACACCAATAACTAAATTTGAAGTATATCCTATGAACCAAGTGTCAGTATTTTTATTTGTGGTTCCAGTTTTTCCTGCTAAATCTAAATTTAATTTTTTAAGTTTTTTTCCTGTTCCTCTTTGTATCACACCCTCTAACATAGATGTAATTTGGAAAGAGGTCTGAGGAGAGAAAACTTGTTCAAAATTGTCTTCTATTACTGGAAGATTTTTGCTGAAATATGAGATTTTTTCACAATCCTTACAATACCTATTTTTTGATTTAAATATTGTTTTTCCCTCACTATCTTGAATTCTATCAATTAAAATTGGATTTATTAGTTTACCACCATTAACAAATGAACAATAAGCAGATGTTAAGCGTAATAAAGTAGTTTCTTCTGATCCTAATGATATTGAAAGCAGTTCTTTTGGATTTTCGTAAATATTTAATTTTTTTGTTATGTTCATAATCTTGTCTAATCCTAACTCTTGAGAAATTCGTACCGTCATAAGATTTCTTGATTTTTCAATTCCTGTTCTTAAAGTTGATAAACCATAAAATTTTTTTCCATAATTTTCTGGTTTCCACATTTTTAGATCTTCTCCTTGCTCTAATACAATTGGAGCATCTAAGACAAGCGTATTTGGTTTAAAATTATTTTCTAAAGCTAATGCATAGATAAATGGCTTAAAAGCTGATCCAGGTTGCCTGGATGCTTGGGTTGCCCTGTTAAATTCACTTTTTTTAAAACTAAATCCCCCAGACATCGCTTTTAGTCTTCCACTAAATGGATCGATTACAACTATAGCACCATTTGCTCTAGGAAGTTGTTGTAAACTATAATTTAAGTTGTTTATTTTTTTGACATAAACTACATCTCCAACTTTTAAAATCTCATCAAACTCTTTTTTTGTCCAAATTATATCATTATATTTAATTGTTCCTTTTTTTTTATTTTTTGTCTCAAATTCAACAGAAAACTTTTTAATTTTTTTTATAATTGCAATTTCCCAACCTATAGATTTTTCTAATTCATAATTATTTATTTTTTTGTACCATTCTTTTTCGTATTTTAAGTTTGTTAATGGTCCGCGCCATCCTTTTCGTTTGTCATATTCAATTAATCCTTTTCTTAAAGAATTAGTTGCTATTTTTTGAAGTACTAAATCTAATGGTGTTTTAATATTAAATCCTTGTTTATAAACTTTATCAAATCCATAAGTACTGACTATAGATTTTCTAACTTCTTCTACATAATATCTCGAGTCCTCTAAATATATTTTTTTTCTTTTGTTCAATTTAATTTCAGATCTTTTAAATTTATCAAATAGTTGTTTATTTATATAATTATTTTCATACAAATTATTTAAAACTAAATTTCTTCGGTACTTAGCTAGTACAATGTTTTTATATGGATTGTATTTACTCGGTGCTTTTGGTAATGCAGCAAGTAATGCAGATTCAGCATAAGTTAAATCATCTATCGATTTGTCAAAGTATTTTAAACTTGCTGAAGCTATACCATAACTTCCTTCTCCTAAATAAATTTGATTTAAATATAACTCTAGTATTCTCTGTTTAGTCAGCGCCCTTTCTATTCTGAAAGCTAATATTGCCTCTTTTATTTTTCTATCTAAACTTACCTCATTTGATAACAAAAAATTTTTTGCTACTTGTTGTGTAATTGTTGAGGCTCCCTCAAGTCTCTTAGATGAAAATACATTAAATATATTTTTATATACTGCCCTCAATACACCTTTTGCATCTACACCAGGGTGAGAGAAAAAATTTTTATCCTCAGCGGATAAGAATGCATTTATTACTTTTTTAGGTATCGAATTAAACGGTATAAATATTCTTTTTTCAGAGGAAAAATCAATTACCAATTCTCCATTTCCAGAATATAGTTTACTAGAAACTGGGGGTTTATAATTTTTAAGAAATTTATAATCTGGCAGTTTATTGGAATATACCCATAAAATAGAGATAATTAAAACTGAGAAAACAATAAAAAATAATGAGAATGTTATTAAAGCTTTTTTAATAAAGTTATTCATTTTAGTATCATTTATTATACGAATTTGTTAAAGTTAAGGCACGATATTTTAAAATTATGAAAATAAAAAATCAAAAATTATGCAAAAGAATTTATATATTGATGCGTCGCATCCTAATGAAACAAGAGTTGTACTTAAGTCAGATAACAATATTGAAGATTACGAATACGAGAGTGTAAATAATACTTTAATAAAGAATAACATTTATCTTGGAAAGGTTAGTAGGATTGAACCTTCGCTACAAGCGGCATTTGTAGATTTTGGAAGAGAGAGGCACGGCTTTCTCTCATTTAATGACATACAAAGTGATTACTATCAATTACCAAAAGACGATCTAGAAAAAATTAAAAAAGAGGAAGAAGAAGCCAGAACAGCTCTACTTAAAGAAAGTGAGAAATCAGAAACAAATGAATTAAAAATAAACGAAGATGTCGAAAATACTGAGAATGAATTTAAAATTAATGAAGAGGAAAATACTAACAAAAAAATTGAAAAAAGATATCCATCTAAAAGATACAAGATTCAGGAAGTAATTAAACCCAACCAGGTAATTTTAGTTCAAGTATTAAAAGATGAAAGAGGTTTGAAAGGTGCTGCATTAAGTACTTTTATATCAATTGCTGGAAAATACATTGTTTTAATGCCGAACACTCCAAAAGGCGGGGGTATCTCTAGGAAAATATTCAATCCGAGTGATAGAAAAAAGGTTCGTACAATATTGAATGAGATAGAAATTCCAAAAGAGATGGGAATAATAGTTAGAACTGCTGGTTTAAATAAAACTAAAAACGAAATTAATAATGATCTAAAAAGTTTAGTAGTTAATTGGGAGAAAATCAAAGATAATGCTCTTAATTCAATTGCACCAGCGCTGATTCACCAGGAGAGTGATATAATTAAAAGAAGTCTGAGAGATATGTTTGATGATGAGACGCAAAATATAATCGTAGAAGGCAATGAGGGTTATCAAAAAACGAAAAACTATGTAAAAATTATGCTACCTAAAAGCTTAAAGATAGTTAAAAAATATAGAGATAAGGTACCTTTATTTTTTAAAGAGAAAATTGAAAGCAAATTGTATGAAATATTCAAAACTGAAGTAAAATTGTCTTCTGGAGGTTATTTGGTTATTAATCCAACGGAAGCCTTGGTTTCAATAGATGTAAATTCTGGAAAATCTATAAAACAAAAAAATGTTGAAAATACTGCTTTAGATACGAACCTTGAAGCTGCAGAGGAAATTGCAAGACAAATTAAAATACGTGATTTATCAGGTCTTATCATTATAGACTTTATTGATATGCTAAGTTTTAACAACAAAAAAACAGTTGAGAGGAAGTTAAAAGAAAGATGTAGAAAGGATAGGGCGAGGATACAAATTGGTAGAATTAGTAATTTTGGATTACTAGAAATGTCCAGACAAAGACTAAGAGAAAGCAGCGTGAAATGGCAAATAAAACTTACTAAAGAGTCATTTTGTTTAAAAATATTAAAATTACTTGAGTTAAAGACTTTAGAAAACAAAGCAAAATATATTCATGTAAAAATCAATGAAAATATTAAAACTTTTATGGAGGAAAATTTTCTAGATAACCTAGAATATTATAAAAAAAAAAAATAAGTCTAAATTAGAATTAGAGCCAAGTAATAATTTTGATATTTCTGAATACACAATTGAATTTAAAAACAAATCAAAAAAGACTTTAGATAAAATTGAAAATATATCAGAATTAAAAAAAGAAAATTTATTAAATGAAAATAAGGAAGTTACTAACAAGATAATTCAATTTAAAAAGAAAAAGTTTTTTAGAAAAAAATATTTTAAAAAAAAAAAATCTAGATGATTCCTTTTAATGGAGAAGACGCAGCCCCATAAAAACTCTTTTTAATCCTACCAGCTAAAAAAGATTTTCGTCCAGAGATTACGGCAAATTTCATAGCTTCTGCCATCAAGATAGGATTTTTAGCATTTGCTATTGCAGTATTCACAAGCACACCATCACATCCGAGTTGCATTGCATCTGACGCATCAGAAGCTTGTCCTATACCAGCATCAATTATTAAAGGGATTTTAATATTTTTTCTAATAATTTTTATATTATTCTTATTTAGAATTCCTAGACCCGAACCAATAGGTGAAGCTAATGGCATAATAGCCTCTGCTCCTGCACTTTCAAGTCTTTTAGCCATCAAAGGATCATCATTGCAATATACCATTACTTTAAATCCTTCCTTTGTCAATATCTCAGTTGATTTTAAAGTTTCAATCACATCTGGAAATAAATTTCTTTTATCTCCTAATACCTCCAATTTTACTAATTTCCACCCTCCTATCTCTCTCGCTAATCTCAATGTTCTAAGAGCATCTTTAGAATTAAAACAACCTGCAGTGTTCGGTAAATAGGTGATTTTTTTTGGATCTAAATAGTCCATTAACATTGGTTTTGATTTATCTATGATATTTACTCTCCTAACTGCGACTGTAACAATATCTGCCCCAGATTTTTTTACAGCATTTAAACATTGTTCAAAATTTTTATATTTTCCTGTACCTACTATAAGTCTAGATTTAAAATTTTTATTTGCTAATTTAAGTGTATCAATCATATCTTTATCCACCTCCAATAAAATGAACAATTTCTATAGAATCATTTTTTTTTATGAATTTTTTTTTAATCTTTGTCTTGTCTAAGATTTTTTTATTTAATTCAATAGCAACCATTTTTATTGGTATTTTTAATTTTGTAAGTAAATCTTTTACTGTAATATTACTTTTAATATAAATATTTTTACCGTTTAATTTAATTTTTATTTTATTTTTTAATTTCATATACTATAAACATTTGGTGACTAAAAAAATTTTTATAATTAATGGACCAAATCTTAATCTATTAGGTGAAAGAGAACAATCACAATATGGAAAAATAACACTTAACGAAATAAGAGAAAAATGTAAAAAATACTGTGAGGAAATTCATCTTGATTTAGAATTTTTACAATCTAATATTGAAGGAGAAATAGTTAATTTTATACAAGATGCCAGAGAAAATTGTGATGGTTTGATTATAAACGCTGCTGGGTTTACTCATACATCTGTATCGATCAGAGATGCATTGAATATTTTAAAAATACCCAAAATTGAAATTCACATTTCAAATATTTATAAAAGAGAAGAATTTAGGCACAAATCATTAATTAGTGATGTAGTCAACGGAGGTATTTTTGGTTTAGGTGTTAACTGTTATATTTTAGCAATAAATGCAATAAAAGAAATTATTACAAATGGAAATAGATAAAAAAATTATTATCAAACTCATTAATGCACTCGAAGAATTAAAAAAAAGTGTTAAAGATATTAAAAATCTAAAACCTGAAAATGATAAAGTCGCTGAGGAAATATCTGGTAATATTATTAAAAGTCCTATAGTTGGTACTGCTTATCTGGCATCTGAACCTGGTGCAAAAAAATTTGTTGATGTTGGAAAAAAAATAAAAAAAGGTGAAACTATAATGATAGTAGAAGCAATGAAGACAATGAACCATATACCGTCGACTTTTGACGGAACTGTAAAAAAAATATGTGTTGATGATGGTGAACCTGTAGAATTTGGGCAGGACTTAATTATTATAGAATAATGTTTAATAAGATATTAATAGCTAATCGTGGAGAAATAGCAGTTAGAGTTATTCGTGCTTGTAAAGAATGGGATATTGCAACTGTAGCAGTACATTCTGACGTTGATAAAGATAGCATGCATGTAAAATTAGCAGATGAAAGTGTGTGTATTGGATCTCATAAACCCATTAATAGTTACTTAAATATTCCGGCTATAATGTCTGCAATTGAACTAACAAATGCTGATGCGGTTCACCCTGGTTATGGATTTCTCTCTGAAAATTACGAATTTGCTAAAATATTGGAAGAATACAAAATTAAATTTATTGGTCCTTCTGCAAAACTTATTAGGATGATGGGTGATAAAATTCAGGCTAAGAAGATTGCGAAGAAATATGGATTGCCTGTTATAGAAGGTTCGGAAGGTGGAATCTCTGATATGAAAGAAGCAAAAGAAATTTGTAGGAAAATTGGTTTTCCTATTTTAATTAAAGCATCAGGAGGGGGTGGTGGTAAAGGTATTAAGATTGTAAACAATGAGCAAGAATTTGAGCAGAGTTTTAAAACAGCTAAGCTTGAAGCAAAAAAATATTTTGCAAATGACGAAGTTTATATTGAGAAATTTTTTAAACATCCAAGACATATAGAAGTACAAATATTATCAGGTAAAAATAGGACTGTACATTTATATGAAAGAGATTGTTCAGTGCAAAGAAGGCATCAAAAATTAATAGAGGAAACTCCAAGTCCTGTTTTAAAAGATGAGGTAAGATTAGATCTTTTAAACAAAACAGTTAAAATGGTTGAAAAAATTGAATACGAGGGTGCTGGAACAGTTGAATATATTTACCAAGATGGAAAATATTATTTTTTAGAGATGAATACAAGAGTACAGGTTGAACATCCTGTAACCGAAGTTGTAACTGGAATAGATATTATAAAAGAGCAAATAAGAATTGCTTATCACGGCGATACCTCTCTCTATCAAAAAGATATTGTACCTAGAGGACACGCAATTGAATGTCGTATAAATGCTGAAGATGCAAGTAAAAATTTTCAACCATCACCTGGAACTATTCACATGTGTCATCAACCATCGGGATTTAGAACAAGGGTTGATAGCTCAATTTATCAAGGCTATAAGGTTACTCCGTTTTACGACAGTATGATATGTAAGCTTATATGTCATGGAAGAAATAGAGATGAAGCTATTCAAAGAACTAAGAGATCACTTGATGAGTTTGTTATTGATGGAATAGTTACTACAGTAGAATTACACAAGAAATTAATAAAACACAAAAAATTCATAGAATCTGATTTTGATGTTAACTGGCTAGATAAAGAAAAAATCATTTAATTAAAACATTTAGTTAACCAAATATCATAAATTGGATGATCAAAAGGTTTTAAAGAAGGACTTGAGGCAAAAGTCCAATCATTAAAAACAAAGACTTTATCTTTATCATTTAGCTTTGTATCTTTTACTTGAAGATAAGCTGTAATTTCAGGGGTATCGTCAAATTCAGAATTTTTGCAAACTAAAGCCTTAATTTTTAAATTTTTAAATATTATTTCCTCTCCAATTTTTAATTTTAGAGATGAATTTTGAGAATTTACTTTATCTAAAATTTTAATCTCAACGAATTTACCAAACAGCCTTTCATCAGCAAGTAGTTTTGAATTAAAAAAAATAACAAAGTAAATAATTAGAATTTTTTTTAAATAATTACTTTTTCCAAGTTGTATATTTTTTTGATATAACATTTTTACTTTTGGAAGGGTTATAAGCTTTTTTTGTTCCTGTTTGATTTGGTGTATGCTCTTTTTGCCAACTATATTTTTTTAAATTATGAATATTTTCAATTTTATTAGTTGTATAGTGTATCCATGAGTACCATTCCTGTGGTATTGAAGTCGCTTCAATTTCATTACTATATATTACCCAACGTTTACCTTTTTTGTCCTCATAATATTTATTTCCATAATTATCTTTTCCTATAAATTTACCATTAACTAGTGTATGAATTCTTGTTCCCAAAGTTTGTCGATTCCACCAAGTGAATATTTCTTTTAAAAAAGTCAACATGTTAATTTTTTTACATATTCAATTTCAAATTGAAAAAAATAAATTAGACTATTATTTTTTTTTGTATATAAAATATTTTCGATTCATTAAACAAATGTTATAGGAAATAAATATGGCAAAATATCTTGTAGAAACATATTATACATGCAGTTTCAAAGTTAATCATTATTTAGACAATTTAAGCGAAAAAGAGCTTGAAAAACTCCAAGAGAGAGATGATGGAAAATTCGAAATTATTGATATTAAGATGGACAATAGGAAGACAAAAAATCTTGAAAAAATATCTGATAATGCCAAAATTATTAAAAATAAAAACATAAATAACTCAGATATTTCAAGTAATTTGGTGGCTGGTAATAATAAAACTTCAAACAACCAGCCATTGGTAAATAAAGTGGCCGATACGATTAGTAAAAGATTTAGTATGCCTGATAGAAGAAAAGGATATATACAAAAAGCAAGTGTAGGAGACCATAAAGTTTATCTGCATACTGGAGAATATGAAGATGGCAAAATAGGAGAAATATTTATTGATACTAGTAAAGAGGGAGAATTGGTAAAAGCGTTGATGAATAATTTTGCTATAGCAATATCACTAGGATTACAATACGGAGTGCCATTGGACGAATTTGTAAATGCATATGTGGATACAAAATTTGAACCTTCTGGAAAAGTTTATGGAAATGATAGGATTATGAGCGCAACATCAATATTAGATTATATTTTTAGAGAATTAGCAATTTCGTATTTGAGTAGAGAGGATTTAGCACATACTCCATCAATTGGGTCATCAGATAAACCTTTAGAAAATGTAGATGAAGAAAGTAGCGAAGATCAGAAGCATATATTAAACATAGTTAAAAACATAACTAGTAAAGGTTTTGTAAGGAATAATTATAAAAAAAAACTAGTAGACCTAAGTGATATTAGAATAAATCTTAAGGGAAAAAAGTAATCTTTATTTTTTTTTCAACGCTAGACCTAGCTCTTTTAATTGAATGTCAGAAACATCTGATGGTGCATTCATCATTAAATCTTCTGCATTTTGATTCATTGGAAACATAGTAACTTCTCTGATATTTTTTTCGTTGGCTAAGAGCATGACAATTCTATCAATACCAGGTGCAATACCGCCATGCGGCGGAGCACCATAAGACAAAGCATTAATCATACCTTTAAATTTTTCGTCAACAGAACGTTTATCATACCCTGCTATCTCAAACAGTTTGTACATTAAATCTGGTATGTGATTTCTGATTGCGCCTGAGGATAATTCAATACCATTACATACAATATCATATTGATGTGCTTTAATGCTTAATGGATTATTTAAATTAAGATTTTTTATGTTACCTTGTGGCATTGAAAAAGGATTATGACTAAATTTAATTTTTTTTGAGAGTTCATCTAATTCAAACATTGGATAATCAACTATCCAACAAAAATGATATATATCTTCGTTTATTAAATTAAGATCTTTTGCAATTTTGGTTCTCGCTAAAGATAATAGCTTTTCTACATTATCTTGAGTCCCGCATGCAAAAAAGATACTATCGCCAATATCTGCTTTAGTTATTTTTATAATTTCTTTCAGTGAGTTTTCAGAAAAAAATTTACCAATCGGTCCTTTTCCAGATACCTTATCTTTTTTTTCTAAGGTAAAATATGCAAGTCCAGAACCAAGATCCTTGGCCCATTTGTCTATATTATCAAAAAAACTTCTTGGTTTTTTTTCAGTATTTTTTGTTACAATACATCTAACATTTGATCCTTTACCTACCAATTTTTTAAATAAATCGAATTTAACATCATCTCTTTTAAATATTTCTGTTACTTCAGATATTATTAATGGATTTCTTAAGTCGGGTTTATCAGTGCCATATTTCAACATTGAATCATTGTAAGTAATTATAGGAAACTTTTTTGATGCAATTTTTTTTTTTGAAAATTTTTTAAATAAACTTATCATCAAGTCTTCAACTACATTAAATATATCTTCTTGTTCAACAAATGACATTTCGATATCCAATTGATAAAATTCTCCAGGGCTTCTATCTGCTCTAGCGTCTTCGTCTCTAAAGCAAGGAGCAATTTGAAAATATTTATCAAAACCTGAAACCATTATAAGTTGCTTAAACTGTTGAGGAGCTTGTGGAAGTGCATAAAATTTTCCTGGATTTAGTCGGCTTGGCACAAGGAAATCTCTGGCGCCTTCTGGACTTGAAGATGTTAAAATAGGTGTTTGAAATTCTAAAAAACCAAGATCATTCATTTTATTCCTAATAAAATTAATTACTTTAGATCTCAAAATAATATTTTCATGTATTTTTTTTCGTCTTAAATCTAAAAATCTATACTTTAATCTGATATCCTCTGAATATTCTTGATCGCTAAAAACTGGCATTGGTAACTCTTTGCATGATCCTAGCACTTCGAAATTTTTAATTATAATTTCTATTTCACCTGTATCTAATTCCTTGTTAATAGTTTCATTTGATCTTTGTTTAACTAAACCATCAATTTTAATGACAGTTTCTAATTGAGTCTTTTCTAGCTCATGAAAAACTATGCTTTTCTTGTCAATAACACACTGTGTTATTCCATAATTATCTCTTAAATCGATAAATAGTAAATTTCCATGGTCTCTTTTTTTATTAATCCAACCAGAAAGAATAATAATCTTGTCCTTATCTTTTTTGGTTAATTCTCCGCAGTTATGAGTTCTATATTTATTCAATTTTTACCTATATTAATTCTTTTATTGTTTTAAGGTCTATTGGTTTTTTTCTTTTTAAACTTATTTCATCAATCTTATATATAAATTCCGATATTTTTCTATAAGATCTGTCTATTCTTTTTACGATAAATTCTATAAGTTTTTTTTCAATTTTTATTTGTTTATCAGAAAAATTTTTGACTATTAATGCAAAAATTAAATCATCATCAGGATTTTTTATCTCAGCTAAAAGTAAATTATTAATTCTTGAAATCAAATCATTTAATTCAAAATTGTAGCTAATAATTGGTTTACGGGATGTTATTATTAAATATTTATTATCTTGATCTACTAAATTTATAAGAGAATATAGAGTTTTTTCGTCTATTTGGTTTTGAAAATTATCTAAAATAATATTTTCATATGCTTTTAAAGTTTTAATATCGTTATTTACAAAATAATTATCATTTATTATTTTTGCGTTATTTTTTTGTTTAAAAATCCCAATCAGATGAGATTTTCCCGAATTTTTTTCTCCATAAATATTTACTATATTTTTTTCCCAATTTGGCCAAGTTTCAATTAACTTAAATGGATAATAGTTGCTACTACTTACGTAAAAATCATTATAATTGAAGTTTTGCTTATGATTAAAGTTCAGAAGTAACTGATTTAATTCACTCATATAATATCCATATTTTATTTGATATATCTATTCGAAATTTTTTATTTTCAAAACTTTTAATAAATTTATCAGGTGTACTATTATAAACAATCTTGTAAATTATATTTCTGTTGTTAACACTATCAATTGTAAAGTTATTCACTAAATCAGAAGATTTTAATTCATTTTCAAAATTATTTATAAGTTTATAATTTTTAGAGTCTAAAGATATTGTTAATGAAAGTTTAATAGAAGTATTTATTTGATTAGTTTTTTTCCAAAAATTTTCGTAATTTTTTTTTAAAACAAAAATTATTTTATTTACATCTTCTAATAAATTAATATCTATATTGTTAAATTCAGATTTTGTTATTGATAAATTATTTTCAATATTAATTTTTGATAAAATCTTAATAAATCGATCATTTTTATAAATAATTGGTATAATAAAATCTTTATTACTATATTTATTCAAAATTTCATCAAAATCGTAATTTTCTAAGTTATCATAATTATCAATTATATTGTTAAGGTCATCAATATCTTCATTTATAAGTTGGTAATTTAGCAAATAATTTTTTTCGTTTTCAAGATTCCAATTATTATAAAAGGTGTTATCTTTGTAAATAAATATTTGATTTTTTTTAATATTTACTAAAATTGGTAAAAATAAAATATTTTTTTTCAATGGAATAGATGAGATTATATTTTTCTCATTTAAGAAACTTATTACTTTCTCCTTATCAAATAAAACCTCAAATCTAGCAGTATAATTGTTATTAATAAAATTTTCATCAGTAATGGAAAATGAATCTACCATTGATTTAATTAGACTTAAGTTATTATATTTAATTTTATCGTAGTCCTGTGATAATAAAATTTTTTCCATTAATTTTTTAAACGCAGAAGCGAATGATTTATCGATTACACTAAATTTATTAAACCTTAAATCATAAGGTTCAGAAATTTCAATATTTTTTACTCTATAATTTTCTGAATTTGCAAAACATGTTGAAAAAGTAATTAATTCAATAAACAAAATAGTAAAAAGACTGTATAAGAATTTAAAACTAATATTTTTTAATTTATATAAACTGTTCATGCCAAAGAATAATTTAACATATAAAAAAAGTGGGGTTAATATAAGATCTGCTGATAAGTTTGTTAGATATATCTCTTCAAAATTAAATAAATCAAAAAAAAGGTCAAAATTTAACAATATTGGGGGATTTGGATCTGTATCCAGGCTTCCAAAGATCTCAAAAGGGACATATATGGTTGCAAGCACGGATGGTGTAGGAACTAAATTAGAGATAGCAAATAAATTAAAAAAATTTGATACTATAGGAATTGACCTAGTTGCAATGAGTGTTAATGATCTAATTGTTCAAGGAGGAAAACCATTTTTATTTTTAGACTACATTTCAATTGAAAAAATAAATTTAAAGAAGCTCAAATCTATAATAAATGGCATAATTAAAGGATGTAAATTATCAGATTGTGAATTAGCAGGTGGTGAAACTGCAGAAATGCCTGGTACCTATACAAAAGGCAAATTCGATCTAGCTGGCTTTGCGGTAGGTTTTGTGAATAAAAAACAATTTTTATTTAAAAAAAAAATAAAAAAAAATAATCTTATACTAGCGATACCTTCAAACGGACTGCACTCAAATGGATTTACATTAGTGAGAAATATCATTAAAAAAAACAACATAGATATCTCAAAAAATAAATTTTTAAAAAATGAATTAATTAAACCTACGAAAATTTATGTAAAAGAAATTTTAGCATTAATTAAAAAAAATCTTATTAATGGATGTGCGAATATTACCGGAGGAGGATTAAAAGAAAACATAAAACGAATATTACCAGATGGTTTGTGTGCAGAAATAGATTTAAAAAAAATAAAAACAAAAGAAATTTTTAAATGGATTAAAGAAAAAAAAATTGATGACAAAGAAATGATTAAAACTTTTAACTGCGGAGTTGGATTTTGTATTATTATAAATGAAATTAATTTAAATAAAGTTAATAGTTTTTTTACAAAAAAATATAAACCATACGTAATTGGAAAAGTAATTCAATCAAATAAAAAAACAATTCTAAATGGAAAAATTAATTGGTGAAAAAGTTAATATTGCTGTCTTTGTATCAGGTGAGGGATCTAATCTAAAAAATTTAATAAAATTTTCCAAAAAAAAAAAATCTAATTTTTCTGTTAAAATTGTTATTTCAAACAATTTTAAGTCAAAAGGTCTTTTATACGCAAAAAAGACTAAAATAATAACCAGGGTATATAATTTTATTAATAAAAAGAATTATGAAAAAAAATTGGTAAGTACACTTAGTAAATTAGATATAAATTTAATTTGTTTAGCAGGATTTATGAAGATATTACCGTCAAGTTTTATAAAAAAGTTTAAAGGGAAAATAATAAATATACATCCATCATTGTTACCAAAGTATAAAGGACTTAACACTCATAAAAGAGCACTAATTAATAAAGATAAATATACGGGTTGTACTGTTCATTATGTTAATAACAAACTAGACTCTGGTAAAATTATTCTTCAAAAAAAAATTAGATTATTAAAAAAAGATAATATTGAAAGTGTAAGAAAAAAAGTTTTAAAAATTGAACACCAAATTTATCCAAAAGCAATTAAAAAAATTATCATTTAATCTTTAAAAAAAAATTCTATTTCTTTTTTTGCGTTATCAAAGCTATCAGATCCATGTACAGAATTTTTATCAATTGAAATGCCATATATTTTTCTAATTGTTCCATCTTTTGCTTCGATAGGGTTTGTAGCACCCATTATCTGTCTATTAGCTAAAATTGCTCCATTTTTCTCAAGAATCATTACGTATATTGGTCCTGAAGATAAATAATTACATAATTCATTATAAAACGGTTTGGCTTGATGAACTTGATAAAACTGCTGCGCCTCTGTTTTAGAAACTTGCACTTTCTTTTCTTTTACTATGTTGAAACCATTAGAAACAAAAATTTTTTTGATCTCCTCAATTAAATTTCTCTCAACAGCGTCTGGTTTAATTATTGATAGAGTTTTCTCCAAATTACTCATAGTTATCTTCAATAAATTTATTTAATAATCTTACACCATAACCTGTTGCTCCGCTTGGATTTAAAGCTCCACCATATTTCGAAAAGGCCATACCTGCAATATCGAGATGTGCCCATGGTGTTTTGTTCATTACGAACCTTTGTAAAAATTGCGCAGCTGTTGTTGAGCCTGCACCACCAACATAATTTATGTTTTGCATATCTGCCGTTTTTGAGTCCATTAACTTATCGTAGTTTTTATGAAGTGGTAGTCTCCAAACTTTTTCATCAACTTTTTTTCCTGCATCAAAAAGTTTTTTTGAGAGTTCATCATTATTTGAAAATAAACCTGCATACTCTGAACCTAATGCAACAATTATTGCTCCAGTTAATGTAGCTAGATCAATCATAAATTTTGGTTTAAACTTTCTTTCTGTAAAAGTAATCGCATCTGCTAAAACTAGTCTACCTTCTGCATCAGTATTCAATACCTCTATAGTTTTACCGCTGAAAGATTTTACTATATCACCTGGTCTCTGTGCATTACTTCCAGGCATATTTTCAACCAATCCTACAACGCCGACAGCATTAATTTTTGATTTCCTTAAAGCAAGAGTCTTCATCAAACCAACTACAACGGCAGACCCTGCCATGTCGTAAGTCATATCTTCCATAAATCTTGCAGGTTTTAATGATATACCTCCTGTATCGAAACATACTCCTTTACCAATAAAACTTAATGGTTTAGATTTTGTTGTTGACCCCTTCCACTCTAGAGTAACTAAATACGAACCTCTGACACTTCCCTGTCCAACTCCAAGTAAAGCATTACAACCTAATTGTTTTAATTTATTTTCGTTATAAACTGTAATTTTCAGTCCATGTTTTTTTAATTTTAATAATCGTTTAGCATATTCGTCAGGATGTAATATATTTCCGGGTTCTGAAACTAAATCTCTAGTAAAGAAAGTTCCATCTTCGATTGCTTTAAATTTAATTTTGTTTTTTAAATGTTGTTTCAATTGTTTTCCAATAATTTCTACATTTAAAAATTTATTATTTTTTTTTGATTTATATAAATTGAATTCATAGGACTTAAGTTTGAAACCATGCATGAAATAACCTATAAAGTCATTTTCTGATTTATCTTTAACACTCTCACTTAATATTGAAATTCTTTTAAATGAACTATTATTAATAAAATTAAATAAATTAGCTCCAAGATTTTCTATTCTAGACATATTGAGGTCCTTTTTTAATTTTACTATTATGATGCTTTGTTTTGCATTAACATTAAATGAGATAATATTTTCTTTTGAGTCTTTTTTTGAATTTAGAAATTTTTGAATATTTAAAATATCACTAACAGAAAAGAAATTTCGATCTAATTTAACTCCAAATTTTTGGTCAGAAAACACTACAGCAACACTACTATTGCTTAATTTACTCTTGTTTTTATAGACGACTTGAACACTCATAATTAATAAAATATATACTTAGATTTGGCTGTATATATGTTTAAATCAAATTTATTTCAATGGAAAAATTAATTTTTAGAAAGTTTTTTAAAGATACTATTTATTTTTTTATAATAGGTACTTTAAGTCTAAGTTTAATAGTTTGGGTCATTCAAGCTGTTAATTATTTAGATTTTGTGTCAGAAGACGGACACAGTTTTAAGGTTTACTTTCTATATACTTTGTTAAATTTTCCGAAGATTGTGTCTAGGCTTATGATTTTTATGCTTTTTATATCGATCTTTTATACAATTTCATCATACCAAGATAGAAATGAACTTATAATTTTTTGGACCAATGGTGTTAAAAAAAAATATTTTCAGAATTTTATAATCAAGTTTTCTATTGTCATAATGTTGGCTCAACTATTTTTAAACTTATTGTTAGTTCCAACGACACAAGATTTGGCAAGATCATATATAAGAGCATCTAACATAGATTACTTCCCATCACTTTTAAAATCAAAAAAATTTATAAGCACTGTCGAGGATCTTACTATTTTTATTGAGGATAGAAATCAAAGTGGAGAATTTAAAAATATATTTTTAAAAGATAATAAAAATTCTTCTAATCCACAAATCATATCAGCAAGTAAAGGACAGTTAAAGAAAAAAAATAATTATTTTCTTATTTTATATGACGGTAACATAATAGATCATAATAAAAAAGGTTCTAATATTATATCTTATGACAAAACAATTATAAACTTGTCAAAATATTCAACAAAAACAACAGTTGATCCTAAAATTCAGGAGCAATCGACGTTATTGTTAATGAAATGTTTAGACGCAATATATTTTAAAAAAATAACATTTATAGAAAAAAATTTAAATTGTAATAATCAATCAATTAAAAATGTTTTACAGGAACTTTATAAACGTTTAATTGTACCTTTTTACATAATAATTGTTTCTACCATAGCATCGTGTCTACTATTCAAATCTGATAGTGAGAAAATTTTTTTTAATCACAAAATATTGGTTTTCGTATCTGGCATTTTTTTTATTATTTTATCGCAAGTATTAACACAATATTCTGGAATAATTAATAACATAAATTTAGTTATATTAATTACTCCTTTCCTTTTAATATTTATATTTTATTTGATTTTACAATTTAGAATGAGAGAATAAATGGGTATTATAAAAACATACGAAAAATATTTGATAAAACTTTTTTTGAAAAATATTTTAATAGTAACAACCGTTTTTGTTTGTCTTACATTTATATTAAATTTGTTAGAAGAATTAAAATTTTTTAATGAATTAAATTTAAGTTTGTATTATCCGTTAGTTTTTTCTTTTTTAAATCTTCCATCGTTATTATTTGAAATTTTTCCTTTCATATTTCTAATAAGTACACAAATGTTTTTTATGCATCTTTATTCAAAAGATGAAATAATAGTTTTTAAAAATTATGGTGTTCGAAATATCGATATTATAAAGATTTTATCGGTTATTACCTTAATAATTGGATTTTTTATAATATTTGGATTTCATACATTTGCATCAAATCTAAAACACAACTATTTAAGTTTTAAGAACAATTTTACAGATGACAATAAATACTTGGCAGTAATTAATGAAAATGGTCTATGGATAAAAGATGAAGTTGAAAACTTAGTAAATATTATAAATGCAGAAAAAATCGAAAGAAATATTTTAAAAAATGTTTCAATTAGCCAATTGGATAAAAACTATAAGCCTTTGAAAACTATACTAGCAGATAAAATTAATATTAATGAGGATATTTGGTCAATAAAGAGTGCAGAAATTTTTGAACTTAACGGCAAAAAATATAGCGAAAATAACCTAAAATTAAAAACTAATTTTAATTTAGAAAAAATAAATAATTTATTCTCCAATCTTTCGTCATTAAATTTGCTAGAACTAAAAACACATTACGATGACTATAAATCACTTGGATATTCAACATTAGATATAGAAATTCAAATTAATAAGTTATTTTCTCTACCTATTTATTTACTTTTGATGATTTTAGTTGGCTCGATTTTAATGCTAAACGTAAAACATAATAGATCAAAGGTATTTCATATAATTATAGGTATATTGCTCTCAGTAATAATTTATTATATAAATTACTTTTTTAACGTTATGGGCTCTAATGAAAGAGTTCCAGTTCTAATTTCTGTTTGGTTTCCTTTTTTAATTATTGGGTTACTTAGTATAACTGGTTTATTAAAAATAAATGAAAAATAAATTTAGTATAATAATTTTGATATTTATATTTATGTTTTATGTGCATGGCACATCGTCAAAGGAGTTTAATTTAAAATCTAAAAATATAACTGTATTAAACAGTGGAGACATAATTGAAGCTTTAGGAGATGTTGAGATAACTACTGATAATAAATTAAAGATATATAGTGATAAATCTGAATTAGACAAAAAAAATTCGACTCTTAAAGCTCAAGGTAATGTTAATATAATAGATATACAAAATCAAATTGATATAAAATCTGACTATGTATTTTATGACAAACAAAAAAATTTAATTTATACAAAAGGTAAAACAACTATAATTTTAAGTGATATAGAAATTATATCAAAAGACGTTTATTTTGATAGAAATAAAAATAAAATTTATTCAGAAAATAATACAAATCTAACCGATAAAGTAGGAAATAAAATGCAGTTCGATAAATTTACATTAAACTTAACAGAAAATTTATTAAAAGTTTACAACTTTTCAGCTATTGATTTTGATAAAAATAAATTTTTCTTACAAGAAGCTGCAATAGATTTTGAAAATAAAGAGGTTGTAGGAAAAGATGGTAAAGTATTGTTCCATAAAACACTATTTGGAAATGAAGAAAACGATCCAAGAATGTACGGTAGATCTTTGATAGACAATAAAAATGAAACAATTCTTAAAAAAGGAATATTTACAAACTGTAAAATTAGAGAGAAAGAAAAATGCCCACCATGGTTAATTAAGGCTGAAGAAGTTAAACATAATAAAAAAGACAAAAAAATAGAGTATAAAAATGCTTGGTTAAGTATCTATGATATGCCAGTGATTTACTTTCCATATTTTTATCATCCTGACCCCACAATAAAAAGGCAATCTGGCTTTTTACTACCAACATTTAATAATTCAAATACATTAGGTAGTTCTATTCAGATCCCATATTTCCATGTAATTTCTGAAAATAAAGATTTTACATCTGCTCCTAGAATTTTCTTTAATGATAAATTAATTTTACAATCAGAATACAGACAGGCAAATAAATATTCTGATCTAATTATTGATCATAGTGTCGCTCGAGATGACTCTAACACTATTAATCATCTTTTTGGAAATTACACAGGCAATTTCGGAAATAACCAATTTAAATTTAATTTAGAAACAACTTCGAACAAAAACTATTTAAAAAAATACAATATAAAATCAGAGCTTGTTAATAGTCTTACATCATTAAATAGTTTTTTAA
>MDTG01001277.1_pt1 | contig 36183 bp, 28 predicted proteins | sample 811421 | NCBI WGS metagenome assembly MDTG01 (sample SAMN05326645, study PRJNA326480) | marine metagenome | isolation source: seawater | place: Pacific Ocean: South East | collected 2011
CATCATTCAGGTCCGCGTCGCCGCAGTTCTCGAACGAGCCCCAGACGCGGACATTGTCCACGGCCGCCCCGGCCGAAGCCGAGAACCGAATCCACTCAGGGTTCGAGATCGCGTTCTGCACAGGACCCTGGTACAGCACCTCACCATCCACCTCGATCCGCCAGCGTTGCGACACCGTGTTGTAATCCACACGCACCTTCAACAACTCTCCCATCGTGAACGGCGCCAGCTCGGGAGTCGCCGTGGGGCCCGACCCGTAGGTCACCACGCCCCGGCTCGCATCGGGGAAGCCCGAGCCCATGTAGAACCGATTGATCGTCGGCGCGTCGAAGAACACCGTGAGCCCAGACTCGCCGATGAACGACACATCGAACTCAAGCGTGTAGATGTCGTAGTCCGCGGTGGCAACACCGTTCGCGTTCTCGAGTTCCATCAACGCCTGTGCGTTGTTCGGGAAAACCCCGACGCCATCGGTCATCGAACGCAGATCGAATACACCGTCAACCACCGCTTCGTCAGCCGGGTCTGTCAGGAAGTACCCGCTGAATCCCTGGCGCGGCGCGGCCCCAGTGTCCAGCGAGACGAAGTCGCCGAATGTGTGGAACGGCTCCGAGAAATCGATGTCGTACAGCAACTGACCGTCCCCGCTCCCCGCCAGCGCGAGACCCGAGACCGCGACAGCCGAACCAACGGTGACCAATGTGCGCAGCGAACCCTTCATGGCATAGCCCCTTCATTCCGAATCAGATGGTCAAGCGATGCGTCTCAAGACCCCCGGCTCGCTCTCCTCCCGCTCCGGGGAGGCCCCGCGTCCGGTGCCCGCCGCGTATCCTGACGCGGCCGACGCTCAAGTCATGAGCGCGGAACCCGTCCGAGCCTCACGCCGTCTCGCCCACTTTTTTCAGCATGCGCATCGATGTGCTCACAACCTTCCCCGAGCTCTTCGCGACCGAGCCCCCCGCGCTGCTCGGGGTGAGCATCCCGAAGCGTGCGATCGACGCCGGGGCGCTCGAGATCGCGCCGACCAATATCCGCGATCACACGCTCAACAAGCACGACAAGACCGATCACCGCCCCTACGGAGGCGGACCCGGCATGGTCATGACCTGCCAGCCCGTCTGGGACGCGGTGACGCACGCCGAATCGCTCGACCCGCGCCCCGCGACCCGCATCCTCCTCACGCCCCAGGGCACGCCCCTGACCCAGCCCCTCGTTCGTGAACTCGCCGCGAAGCCCCGCCTGCTCATGCTGTGTGGGCACTACGAGGGCATCGACGAACGCGTCATCCAGCGCCTCGACCCCGTCGAGATCAGCGTGGGCGACTACATCCTCTCGGGGGGGGAGCCCGCCGCGCTCGTCCTCATCGACGCCATCGCGAGACTGCTCCCCGGCGTCCTCGGGCATACCGATTCCGCCGAGCAGGACTCGTTCACCCCACCCCCGCACGAGAACCCCGACGGCTCACCCATCGACCCCAAACGGCGCGCGAAATGGCTCGCCGAACTCGGCATCACCGAGGACGCCCGCCTGCTCGATTGCCCGCACTACACCCGCCCCCGCGAATGGGAGGGACGGCAAGTTCCCGACGAACTCCTGTCGGGCGATCACAACGCGGTCGCCAAGTGGCGTCTCGAACAGATGGTCGCCCGGACCCGCGCCCGCCGCCCCGATCTGCTGGGAGACTGACCGCTACCAGCCGACATGCACGACCACCCGGCGCGTGTGCGCCGAGCGCCGGTGCTCCCACACATAGATCCCCTGCCAGGTCCCCAGCGCCAGCCGCCCACCCATCACCGGGATCGACAGCGACACAGCCGTCAACGCACTGCGGATATGGCTCGGCATGTCATCGGGCCCTTCCGCCGTGTGCGTGAACGCGGGATCGCCCTCGGGCACGAACCGCTCGATCCACTGTTCCAGGTCGTGCCGCGCACTCGGGTCCGCGTTCTCCTGGATCGTCAGGCTCGCGGAGGTGTGCCGGATGAACACCGTGCACAATCCTACATCGCACCCGCTCGAGCGGACGACGGACTCGACCCGCTCGGTGATCTCGTGAAGCCCCTTGCCTCGGGTCCGGACCGTGAGTTCGACGACCATGCCACGAGCGTATCGACCTACTCGTAGTCGTAGTACTCGTCCCCGCCCGAGTCGGTGGTCGCCTCGATCAGCGCCGGGACCGCCATCGCGGCCTGCGCACCCGCAAGCCCCAGCGAGACCACCGCCGCCGGGATCAACCTGATGACCAGGGGCTTCGATCGCAGCGCCGGAATCGCCGCGAGCGCAAGACCGATCGGCGCGCCCGCGAGCAAGCCGAACATGAGCCAGCGTTCCTGGTCCCCGAACCAGTGGCTCACCGCCAGCACGCCCATGAAGACCGTCGCGATCGCGGGCGACACCCCCGCCAGCAGGTCCTCGCGTCGCCGCAGCAGACCGACCACCGCGAGCGCGAACGCACAACCCGCGGTCGGCCACAGCACGAGGGGCGCGTTCGCCAGCCCCGCCGTCGCGCCGAGCGCCGCGTTGCCCAGCAGCAACCAGATGAACGCGGGGCCTCCCCAGCCGGGCAGCGCCCGCGAGCCGACGCGGATCGCCCATGACTGCACACCCGCGATGAGCCCGACGCCCGCGATCCACCCCCACCGGGAAGCCTCCGAGATGTGGCTCTCGTGCAATGCGCCCAGGATCATCCACGCCACAACACTCCCGCCGAGCGTCCCGAGCACGCCGGCCGCGACCGCCGACCGCCGCGCCGGGGTCAGCACGCCCAGAAGCCCGACCGCCAGCGCGACCAACGCGAGAGCCGGCACCCGATGCGTGACCCACTCCGCCCACAACTCCACCCGGCTCTGCCACGCGTACGACCCCAGCACCGTCCCGCCCGCGAGCAGCAACACCGTCAGCGCGGGAATCAGTCGGGGGGAGAGCGCCGGCACGACCGCGCTTCGCTCCGATCCATCGGACTCGGCAGGCGCGATGGTGCGCCGGAGCAGCGCGTGCGCCGCGAACAGCACCACCAGCGCCGCCCCAGTCGGCACGATCGCCGCAAGGAGAATCTCACGAGGCCCCATCGAATACTCCGTTCAATCGACCCGGTTCAGAGCGTGAAAACCGAACGGGCCCGGCACCGCGGCCGCCACGCGACGCGATCCCGAGCCCGTCTTTGAAAAGAGCGGGGGACGCGGAATGCGGCCCATCGCCCGGCACAACAAGCGACCGAGCGACGAAAACGCCGCCCGATCGCGTGGGAAGAGGAGAGAGAATTCCTTACTGCTTCACGCCCTCGACGAAGATGGTGATATCGACAGTGTTGCCGAGACCGCCCCCTTCGCCGCCGTCGGGCGCAAGGTCGGTGGTGATGCCAAAGTCAGAACGCTTGATCGAGAACTTCGCGTCAAAGCCCGCGACATCCTTACCCCGGAACGATCCCGTCCCGACCCAGTGGATGTGCGCCTCGATGGGCTTCGTCACGCCGTGCAGGGTCAGGTCGCCCTCGACCGCGTACACATCCGGCGCGTCGGTCGCCGACACCGAGGTGCTGGTGAACGACGCGACCGGGAACTGCCGTGCGTTGAAGAAGTCCGCCGCCTTCAGGTGCTCGTCACGCTTCTCGTTGCCCGTATCCACAGACGCGAGCGGGATCTCCGCCGTGAACGACCCCGAGGTCGGATCGCTCGGATCGAAGGAAAACGACCCGTTCAGCTCGTTGAACCGCCCGTGGAAGTTCGACACCCCAGCGTGACGCACGCTGAAGACCACCCCCGAGTGGACGCCATCCACTTCGTAACTCGGCGCGACCGACGCGGCCTCGAAATCGATCGCCTCGGCGTGCGCCGCGCCGCCGAAGCCGTCAAAGCCTGCCATCCCGGCAGCGGCGAGCCCGGCGGCCGCGAGCGACGAGCAGATGATCGAGGTGTTCCGACGACGAGCCATGGTGCGTTCCTCCTGTGCGTTTCCGGGACATCGCGTCCCACGCGCGTGCTTCCGTTCCGATCCGAACCCGCTCTGCCCCGCAGAGCGAGGGACCAAAGTTGTTTGCAACCACCGTGCCGAGTGGACCCCGGACACGGGCTGCCATTGCCTGTTCCAACAGGTATCAGCGTACCGCCGTTTTCGCCCCGGTATTCCCCCGCGATGCACAAAACCCTCGCCCGACTCAAAACTCGGCATTCCGCCCGAGAACCGCGCCTGAGCGGGTCGGAATCACCGAACGCGACCCGTCTTCCTCGATTTGATCGATCCAGCCCCCCCGATCCGCCGATGAACCCAAGGATCCGCCCGCCGCAGGGGCAGCCCCACAATCCGGTGAGAGCCCGATGGACACCAGCACCGCCGACAGCCCGCTCAGCCGCGCCATTGTGCACGAGTCCGTGCCGATGGACGAGGCCGTGCGCACGCTCGACCGGGGCCGCGTCGGCATTCTGGTGATCATCGACGACGACCGGCGTCTCATGGGAACGCTCACCGACGGGGACATCCGCCGGGCGATTCTCGCCAACCACCCGTTCGAGTGCTCCGCCGGACAGTTCCTCGCCGGCAAGTCCAACCCCGTCTATCCCCGACCCGTCTGGCTCCCCGCGTCCGCGAGTCCCGAGCAGATGCTCCGCGTGATGCAGGACCGCAAGATCCGCCACCTCCCGCTGCTCGACTCCGGGCAACGCGTCGTCGACCTCGTCTGCCTCGCGGATCTCGTCCCGGAGCGCGCCGGCGACGATCCGCTCACCGCCGTCATCATGGCCGGCGGGCTGGGCACCCGCCTGCGTCCGCTCACCGAGCACACACCCAAGCCCATGCTCCCCGTCGCGGGCAAACCTCTGCTCGAGCGCACGATCTCGAATCTCCGCGAGGCGGGCGTCCACGATGTCGTCGTCTCGACCCGCTACAAGGCCGAGCATGTCGAGAGCCATTTCAACGACGGCGCCGCGTTCGGGGTCCGCGTCAAGTACCTCAACGAGAACCGCCCCCTCGGCACCGCGGGCTCCCTCCGCCTCATGGAGAGGCCCGAATCCACCCTCCTGGTCATCAACGGGGATGTCCTCACCAGCCTCGACTTCCGCGCCATGCGAGCGTTCCATGCCGATCACCGCGCCGTCCTCACCGTCGGCGTGCGCAAGTACGCCTTCAGCGTCCCGTACGGCGTCGTCGACTGCGACGGACCCGCCGTCACCAGGCTCCGCGAGAAACCCACCTACACCAGCTTTGTCAACGCGGGCATCTACCTCCTCGAGCCCCGCGCGTTCGATCATCTCCCCGACGCCGACGGTCCGTTCAACATGACCGACCTCATCGAAGCCCTCGTCAGTGCGAGCGAGCCCGTCGTCAGTTTCCCGATCCACGAATACTGGATGGATATCGGCCAGCCCGAGGATTACGAGGCCGTCCAGCGCGATGTCGCCGCGGGCCTCGCCGGCTAACGATCACCCATGGACCTCACGAGCGGCACAGTCCTGGTCACCGGCGCCGAGGGATTCATCGGTTCGCATCTCACCGAGGCGCTCCTCCGCGCGGGCGTCCGGGTGCGCGCGATGGTGCACTACAACTCCTTCGCCTCTTGGGGCTGGCTCGAGGACATCGACCGTGACCTGCACGCGAACCTCGAGGTCGTCCTCGCGGATGTCCGCGACGCGAACGCCGTCGACGAAGCGGTGCAAGGGTGCGCCGCGATCTTCCACCTCGCGGCCCTCATCGCGATCCCGTATTCCTACCGCGCCGCGGAGTCGTACATCGACACCAATGTCAAGGGCACGCTGAACATCGTCAACGCGGCGCGGAAGCACGCCGTCGCGAAGGTCGTCCACACATCGACGAGCGAGGTCTACGGCTCCGCCCGCTACACGCCCATCGACGAGGCGCACCCCATCCAGCCCCAGTCGCCCTATTCCGCGAGCAAGATCGCCGCCGACCAGATCGCGCTCTCCTATTTTCATTCGTTCGAGACGCCCGTCGCGGTCTGCCGCCCCTTCAACACCTTCGGGCCGCGCCAGTCCAACCGCGCCGTCATCCCGACCGTGATCACGCAGATCGCGTCGGGCGAATCGGAGATCCGCCTCGGCGCAACCACGCCCCGACGCGACTTCACCTTCGTCGAAGACACAGCGCAGGGCCTGATCGCGATCGCCGAAAGTGACCGAACGGTCGGACGCCAGGTTAACCTGGGCACCGGCTGGGATGTCTCGATCGGGGAGACCGTCGAGATCATCAAGGAATGCATGGGCTCGGGCGCCTCGGTCGTCTGCGAAGCCGAGCGTCTGCGTCCCGAGGGCAGCGAGGTCGATCGCCTCCTCTCCAGCAACGCGCTCGTGCGAGAACTGACGGGATGGTCCCCGGCGCTTGCCGGTCCCGAGGGTTTCCGCGAGGGGCTCGCGCGCACGATCAAATGGTTCACCGACCCCGCGAATCTCGCCCGCTACAAGACCGACCACTATGTCGTCTGAGCGGGCCGCGCGGCGCCCCGGATCTCGACCACCTTCCCATCCCCGACCGCGAAGACCCGATCCCGCGCCCCGGGCCGGATCATCGCGCACCCTGTGAACCGCCCGAACGCCGGAAGCACGCCCAGAGACCCGCCGAACCAGTAGCAGGGTGTCCGCATCCCGCCCCGCTTCGTGCGACCGATCGGGTGCAGGCGAACGCCCGGGTGCAGGTGCCCGCACAGCGCTGCCCGTGTCGATTCTTCGACAGGCTCGTGGTGCATCGCGATCGACCCGAGCACCCAGCCCGGCTCGACGACCTCGATCCCCAACGCCTCCGGAGGATCGTCCGCCCATCGGTCGTGGTTCCCGCGCACAAGCGTGACCCCGACCGACGCGTGTGTGTCCCGCCACGCCGCGAACGCACCGAGCGTGACCTCGCGCCACGCCGCCCGATCGTGCGCGAGATCACCGAGGATCACGAGCCGCTCCGCGTCAAATCGCTTGAGCAGCGCCGACACCCGCGACAGGTCGCGCGCCGTCACTTCCTCGGGAACCGGTGCGCCCCGTTCGCGGAAACTCGCCGGTTTGCCGAGGTGCAGGTCCGCGATCAGCAGGACGCGCTGGTCCGCCCACCACACCGCCCGCTCGCCGGTGAGCGTCAGCGTGGCGCCGCCGAACTCGATCTCGCAAAGGTCCGGCATCGCGCCCGCGCCCTCCTGTGCGCGTGTCCATCCCAGCGGGCGGTCACTTCAGCGGGTTGACGAACAGGCCCGTCGCGAGCTTGGGGAAAAAGAAGGTCGACTTCTGGGGCATCAGCTCGTTCGCATGGCTCACATCCCGCACCGCGTCCATGGGGGTGGGCTTGACGATCACCGCGAGCTGCGCGAAGCCCGCGCCCCCGCCCGCGCCCGTCTCGCTGCCCTTGCCGATCTCCAGCACCTCGCGGATCGAGTGCGGGAACGCCCACTTCACCGGGTTCCCGCTGTTGAGCGTGGGCTCGCAGATCTCTTCGACGATCAGGTGCTGGATGATCGCGACATCGAGCGTCCGCCACGCCCTGGGCTTCTCGGGGAACGAGTCCTCCAGCGGGTCGGGCGTCGCCGGGAAGCACACGAAGCAGAGCCCGGTCTCGAAGTCCATCAGGCCCATCACATTGTCGTGCCCCTTCGCCGCCCAGTGCTCGATCTCGTGATCGAACTTCTCGGGGTTGTTGTCGCAGGGCTCGATCTGGAGGATCCCCTCCGCCGCCTTCTGGAACGCGTCGATCGAGTACTCGCTCATCCCGCCCAGCACGCGGTGCGTCGGGCCGATGTAGAGCCCCGGGTCGGACATGCCCACCAGCACGAACATCGTCTTCCGCGCCGGGTGGTCCGCCGGCACCGCGCCCTGCTCCTCGAGCGACGCGAGATAGTTAAGCGCCGTGTTGTAGCGGTGGTGCCCGTCCGCGATGAAGACATCCTCGCCCGCCAGCGCGTCCCGGTACGCGCTGATCGTCGCCTCGTCCTCGATCGTCCACACCTCGTGCAGCACCCCGTCCCCGAGGTCCGCGGTCATGTCCGGGTCCCGGCTGTCGCACACCCCGTGCACGACCTTCGTCGCGGCGCCGGAATCATCCGGGTGCAGACCGAAGATCGGCGAGAGCTGGGTCGCGGTCGCCTCCATCAGCGCCTTGCGGTCCTCCTTAGGACCGCTGAAGGTCTGCTCGTGCGGGAGGATGCCCCCGCCCTCGCGCGTCCCGAAGGGCACCGTGTCGAGGGCGCACGCCATCCCGGTGCGCTTGAAGGTCTGCCCCTCCGCCTCGAAAGTCTGCCGATAGGCGAAGATCGCGGGCTTCTCCCGGCGCGTCATCGTGCCGTCGGAGAGCATCGCTTCCAGCGCCGCCGCCGCCTGCTGATAGGCCTCGGGAGGCCCGAGTTCCTTCGGCGGCACATGCGGAAGATCGACCGAGACGATGTTCTTCGCGTTCTTGGAGAGATACGACTGCTTGTCCGCGGCGCTCAGCACATCGTAAGGCGGCGCGACAAGGTCGCTCACATCGCCCTCACCGTTGTGGTACTGCACCGCCCGGAACGGATGGATCGCCGGCATGGAGAATCGCCTTTCGCTCTGATCGGGAATCGACTGCCGCCGCCTGTCGCGGCCGCCCGCGGGGCGCGACGCCTCCGCGTCCCCCGGTTCCGAGATGGTAGCGGGCGATCGACCCCGGATCGTGCGCCCGCGCCCACGATCGCCGGAACGCTTACGATGCCCCCATGAGCGAAACGCCGAGGGCGCTGGTCCTCAGGACCGCCGGGACGAATTGCGACGCCGAACTCGTCAGGGCTTTCCGCCTCGCCGGGTGCGCCGTCGAATTGCTGCATGTCGACCGCCTCGCGGCCGACCCCGATCCCATCCACCGCGCCGAACTCATCGGGTTCCCGGGCGGGTTCAGCTACGGCGACGACATCGCCTCCGGGCGCATCCTCGCCGCCCGCCTGCGCGAGACGCTCTGGCCCGCCCTCCGCGACGCCGCGGACCGGGGCGTGCCCATGATCGGCATCTGCAACGGCTTCCAGGTCATGGTCCAACTCGGGCTCCTCCCGGGCCCCCCCTCGGGCAGCGACTGGCCGACCGACCCGATCACGCCCACCGTCGCGCTGTCCGCGAACGACTCGGGCGTCTTCATCGACCGCTGGGTGGGCGTCGCGCCCGCCGCCGGGGACCGCTGCATCTGGACCAGGGGGCTCGCGGAGAAACAGGCGAAGGGCGAATACGACCCCTCGACCATGTTGCTCCCGATCGCGCACGGCGAGGGACGCCTCGTCGCGAAGGACAATGCCGTGCTGGAGGCCCTCGACGCAGGCGGGCACATCGCGCTGCGCTACACCGAACCGGTCAACGGGTCGCAGGGCGACATCGCGGGTCTCTGCGACGCGTCCGGACGCATCTTCGGGCTCATGCCCCACCCCGAGCGGTATCTCGAGTGGACCCGCCACCCCGCGTGGACGAGCCTCGACCCCGCCCGCCGCGAGGGCCTGCTCACCCCGGGGCGGCTGCTGTTCGAGACCGCGGTCTCCGCCGTCCGCGAGGCCCGCATCGGGGTCTGACCTCCTGAAACCGGTCCGCTCCGATCCCCAGAAGAATCGGGGGAGGCGCCCGTGAAAGGCCGAGACAATCGCAAAACCGGGCGGAGCGGGCGGCGTCAGATCCCCGCGCTCGCCAAGAGGCGGTGGTGGGGCGGACGCCAGATCCCCGAACCCACCCCCGTGCTCACCCAGACCGGCATCTGTTCCAACTGCGGCTACAACCTCGAGGGCCTGCCCTCCTGGCGCGACCCGGACGCGAAATGCCCCGAATGCGGTGTCTCCATGATCCGCGCCCGCTTCGGAAGCGACCTCCCCGGCGCGGACCCCGAGAGTCTCCGCAAACTCACGCGTGGTCTCCGGCTCGTCAACGCCTCGATCGGCGTCGGGATCTGCGTGCCGATCATCGCTCTGCTCTCGATGGTTGTGATTCTCTCGATTTACGATGTCGCGACCGGGCACAGCCTCGATGACAACGGGATCGTCGAGGCGATCGTCACCGTCGTCGCGTTCGGGGGCCTCGCCGCCGGGTTCCTCATGTGGATCATCGGCTGGCGCATCACCGAGGCCGCCTTCGCGGACCGTCGCCTCGCGGGCGCCTCGACGACCGTTCGCGCCATGCTTCGCGCGACGAACTACGCCTCGGTCGCCGCCGTCCTCGGCGCGCTCGTGTTCGCCCCCATGCGGGGCGTCGTCTGGGCCCGGAACCTCGACGAAGCCGCGCTCGCGCTCGCGGCAACGCTCATCTTCGCGACCGCGTCGCTCGGGCTCGTCCTCCTCCGCGGGCTCGCCCAGCGAGCCGCGGTCCGCCGGACCCGGACCGGACTGACCCAACTGCTCCTCACCGCCCCCATCGTCGTCGCGGGTCCGATCGCGATGACCCTGCAGAAACTCTTCGCCGCGAACCCCATGAGCGATTGGGCGGGGGTCGTCACCTGCTTCGTGATCGTCTGGGCCTTCTCGTTCATCGGGGTCGTGGGCCGGCTCAGCCGCGTCGTCGCCGCCGCGTACGACGCCCAGCGTGCCCAACCCGCGCCGGAAACCTGATTCCCCGCAGCCCGATCCCGAGCGACCGGTACACTGCGTGGGATGCCCATCGAACCGCCGCCGATGTCGACCGCGCACCCCCTCAGCGGGCCCGGGGAGGTCATCAAGACCGAACGCCCCTGCATCAAGTGCGGCTACAACCTCCAGGGCCTCCAGGTCGGCGGCGCCTGCCCCGAATGCGGGACCGCGATCGCGAACGCCAAAAAGTCCGTCCGATTCGCCGACAGCCTCACCAACGCTCCGATCGGCTACATCCGCCTCATCGCGCTCGGGCTGGGTCTCCAGGCCTCCACCATCCTCGGCGTCACCCTCCTGCTGATCCTCAGCCGCTTCCATAACGCCGGCACGCCCATCATCCCGCCCCTGATCCAGGGCCTGCTGATGACCACCGGCATGTTCGCCTGGTTCGCCGCCGCGTGGATTGTCACCATCCGCAGGCCCAAGAGCGACCGCATCGTCCGCGACGACATCCTCGACAACGACCACATCCGCCTCGCCGCGCGCGCCAGCCAGTCGCTCGCCTTCCTCGCCGCGATCCTGGGGTGGATCGGCGTCGCGACCCGGACCACCATCGTCCAGGGCGTCGCAGGGTTCCTGCTCGTCGGCGCCCTCTTCGGGCTCATCCCCCTGGGCATCTTCCTCTCCTCGCTCGCGGACTGGGCGGGCGAAACAGGCGAGGGCGCCCGCCTCCGCGCCGCGACCTGGTGCATCGCGGTCTGCGGCTCGCTCTACATCGTGTGCGCCATCGTCCTGCTCGTGAATCCGCCTTTCGCCCTGCTCTTTGTCTTCGCGACAGTCATCTCCGCGCTCATCGTGATCGCGGGAGTTGCGATCTTCGCCTGGTCGGTCATCATGCTCGCCAAGGCCTCGCTCTGGGCGATCCAGAACGCCCACGCCGCGAAGGAACGCGAGATCCGCATCGCCAACAAGAAGCACCGCCAGGCGATGCGCGACGCCGCCCGCGCCCGCGCCGCCGCGGAAGCCCTCGCCGCCAGCGCGCCGCCCCCCCCCGAGTCGTACAGGGACGACCCTTCCGTCGTCCCCCTCGAAGACGAGGGCGCCATCCCCCTCGCGGGCGACCAGCCCGTCCGCAGCAAGCACGAGCACATCGTCGATCGCAAACTCGACGCGCTGCGTGCCGATCCCTCCGGAACGACGAACGACCCGGACGCGGGCGATTCCGAGATCTACGACCTCGCGCCCGAGGACTGAGAATCCCGCCGCGCCTCCGTTCGGGGCTCATATCATCGCCCGTGCCGGCTCCTGTTCCCCCATCCCAGCGCCGCAAGATCCTCGTCGCGATGTCGGGAGGCGTCGATTCATCCGTCGCCGCCGCCCTGCTCAAAGACCAGGGCCACGAGGTCGTGGGTGTCTTCATGCGCTTGGGCTCGCCGGGCGAGACGATCGACGAACTCCAGCCCTTCGATTCCGCGGGCGTGTCCTGCGACCCCGCGAAGGTCAAGATCGGGCACCAGGGCTGCTGCTCGATCAACGACGCCGCCGATGCGCGCCTCGTCGCCGCACACCTTGGCATCCCCCTCTATGTCTGCAACTTCAAGAAGGACTTCGGACGCATCATCGACTACTTCGTCGACGAGTACGCGAGCGGGCGCACTCCCAACCCCTGCGTCCGCTGCAACGACTGGCTCAAGTTCGGCAAGCTCCACGACTACGCCGCCCAGATCGGCGCCGACGCCGTCGCGAGCGGGCACTACGCCCGCGTCGATCACGGCACCGACCAACTCCTCCGGGGCGTCGATCACACCAAGGACCAGTCCTATGTCCTCTTCGGCATCGCCCGCGACAAACTCCGCGAGATGATCCTCCCCATCGGGGCCTACACCAAGCCCGAGATCCGTGCACTCGCGAAAGACAGGAACCTCCCCGTCTTCGATAAGCCCGACAGCCAGGAGATCTGCTTCGTCCCCGACAACGACTACGCGGGCCTCGTCGAGCGCCGCCGCCCCGACCTCGCCCCCGCCGCGCGAGGCACCGGAGAGATCCGCGATACCGCGGGAAATGTCCTGGGCGAACACGAGGGCCAGCACCGCTTCACCGTCGGGCAGCGCCGCGGCGTGGGCGTCGCGCTCGGGCACCCCATCTATGTCGTCGAACGAAACCCCCGGGACAACACCGTGACGGTGGGGGGGCGCGACGACCTCAAGGCTTCCGGCCTCGTCGCCCGCGAAGCCAACTGGCTGGTCCCCGAAGCCGACATACCCGACGCCGAGTCGGCAGGCTCCGCCCGGCGCGTCAGCGTCCAATACCGGTACAACAGCAAGGCGATTCCCGCCCGCGTCCGCAGGATCTCCGACACCCGGGAGGCCACCCCCAGCGGCCGACCGGGCCGATTCGAAGTGATCTTTGACCAGCCAGTCGAGGCCGTCGCGCCGGGGCAGGCCGCGGTTGTCTACGACGCCGACAGCCCCGACCTCGTGCTGGGCGGGGGCTGGATCGAGCGGGCGACCCGCGATTGACCCCGACGACCGACCGAAAGACCCCATGACCGACGACCAGCAGCAGACGGACCCGCCGAGCGACGACACGCCTCGACCCATCGCGATCTACCTTGTCGGCTACAACGCCGAGAGCCTCGATCGCCAGGACGATCCGACCGCCGACGCGGACGGGCATGTCATCAGCGCTTCCATCATGCGTCGCGAGGACACGCAGTCCCCGATCTCTCCGGTCAATGTCCGCATCAGCCACGGCGCGAGCCCCGCGACCGTCGCCTCCATGCTCCGCAAGATGGCCGAGATGGTCGAGAACGCCCCCGAGATCGTCAACGCCCTGCCCGGGACCGCCGCCCGCCGCATGCCCGACGGGACCGTCGCGACCAAGCGCGTGACGATCGAGCAGTTCCAGCAGGCCGCCGAGCACCTCCCCGACGACCAGCGGGACCAACTGCTCTCGATCATGGACCGCCTCCGCCGCGCGATCGCCGACGAGGAGTAGCGCGAGGAGTAGCGTGGTTCGGTTCGCTTCCGCTGCGCCGAGCCGTCGCACCCAAGCCGGCCCGCCGACATCACATCACGACGCGTCCGATCAGGATCGCCGGGTTCACCCGGCGCGGCCGTGAACGAGCGAGTGTGCGCCCGCAGGGCGCGACGGAGCGCTCAGAACAAGTTGTGCTGCAGGATGCACCGGAGCGCCTCGACGCCATCGCGCCAGCCGATCTTCTTGCCCTCCGCGTAGGTCCGCCCCGCGTAGCTGATCGGCACCTCGAAGATCCGTGCTGCACGCAACGAACCGTCGTCGTCGGGCAACCTCAACTTCGCGAGCCTCGCGACCAGCTCGGGCTCGATCCCGAACCGATCTTCCCGCAGTTTCGGGAGCAGCAGCCGGAGCGTCTCCGCGCTGAACGCCTTCGTCCCGCACTCGATGTCGGTCAGGTTCAGGTTGCTCAGCATGTTGCTGAGCATCGTGATCCCCCTGTTCACGACCGAATGCCAGTAATACAGCACGCGGTGCGTCTCACCCAAAAACCGCGTCCCGATCACCGCGTCCGCCCGCCCGTCGAGGATCGGCGCGAGGGCCTTCGCCTGGTCCGCGGGGTCGTATTCCAAGTCCGCGTCCTGCACGATCACCGCATCGCAGCCCATCTCGAGCGCTGCTGTGAATCCTCGCCGGAGCGCGCTCCCCTTCCCACGGTTCCGCTCCGCGTACAGGCAGGTGATGTCCTCCCGCCGGTCCAGGTCCGCGAGGAGGTCCACCGTTCCGTCCGTCGAACCGTCATCCACCAGGAAGACATGCCGCGTCACCACGAGCCCGTCCGCACCGCGAGGCCGCTCCGTCGCGTCCAACCGCGCAAGCAGCCTCGGCAGCAACGCGCGCTCGTTGTAGACCGGGATGACAACGCCCAGCAGCATGACGCGTCAAGGCTAGCGGCCCGCCGCTCCACCCGCCGCTTCGTCCGCCGCCCTCTCCGCCCGCCGGGGCACTTCGGTCTCCAACAGAATCCGACGCTGCGGGTTGCCCAGCGCCAGCGACCCGATCGCCGAAGGAGACACCCAGCGCCGCCCCCGCCCCGCCCGCGCCCCCGCCGCGAGCACCACCCGGAACCGGACATCCCGGTGCGTCGTCTGGTGCGCGAACGCGTCGATCTCGCTCGACGCACGGAGACCGAGCTCCGCGCGGACCTCATCATCGGTCGCGAACCGGTCCGCCCGCTCCACACTGGGAGGCTGGTGCATCCCCGCCCAGAGCCCGGTCTCCGCCCGCTGCTCGATGAGCCGCCGCCCCCGCGCGTCGATCGCGAGCACCGCCGTGATGAACAGGGTGGTCCGCGCCGCCGCCCTCTTGGGCCGCGGGATCGCGTCCTGCCGCCCCGAAGCGAACGCGCCGCAACACTCCCGCACAGGACAGAACATGCACCGCGGATTGCGCGGCGCGCAAACCGTCGCGCCCAGTTCCATCAAGCCCTCGTTGAATCCCCCGGGCTCGTCCGACTTCTCCACCAACGAGCGCGCACGCGCCCAGGTCCGCTTCTGCCCCGCTCGGTCGTCCGCCGCCTCCTCCCGCCCCTCCAGCCGCAGGATCACCCGCGACACATTCCCGTCCACGATCGGCGCCGCCTGCCCGAACGCGATCGACGCGATCGCACCCGCGGTGTACCGCCCGATCCCCGGGATCGTCATCAGCGTCGCGTGGTCATCGGGGATCCGCCCGCCGTGCTCGTCCACCACGGCGCGAGCCGCCTTGTGCAGCAGACGCGCCCGCCGGTAATACCCCAGCCCCGACCACGCCGCGAGCACCTCGGCCTCCTCCGCGCGCGCGAGATCATCCACAGTGGGGAACCGCTCGAGGAACGACCCGAACTTCTCGACGACCCGCGCCACCTGCGTCTGCTGGAGCATGATCTCGCTGACCAGCACCCGGTACGGATCCCGCGCTCCCGCCGGCGCATCGCGCCAGGGCAGGTCCCGCGCGTGCGCACCGTGCCACGCCGTCACCGCCGAAGCGACCGCCCGATCATTCATCAGCGTGGTCCCCGTGCCGCTGCAACACGGCCCGCACCGAGCGCCGGATCGGCGCCCACTTCGCATCCGGCGCTTTGCCCACCGTCACGAACGCCGTATGGACCAGCACATTCGTCACCCCCGGGATCGCGAACAGCGCGCACGCGAGCCCGTCGCCCGCCTCCTGAGCCTGCGCCGCGTTGAAGTACGAGCGCACGGGCGACGCCGGGTCCGTTCCCTCGATGACGCACTTCATCGCATTGGGGTTGGGTGTTGTCTCGAATCCGACCAGCCGCATCGGGCCTCCATCGCGCACAAATCCTGCCGGGCACGCCCGTTCCCGGGGGCTCATCTGGGGTGCGGGGCGTATTCTGACCGATGGTGACCCTATCACTCTCTTGATCGCGAGGCCCGACCGGTGATTCTGGACCGACTCCGAGACCTGATCGAGCGACTCGGCTCGTACCCGTTGTGGGAGATCGGGCTCGAACTGGTCCTCATCTGGATCGTCGTCTTCGCCCTCGTCCGCTTCATCCAGGGCACCCGCGCCGCGGGCGTCCTCAAGGGCCTGCTGTTCGTCCTCGTCATCGGCACGCTCGTCGTCCGCCTCATGAGCGCGGGCGACTCCTTCCAGCGGCTCGCCTTCCTCTTCGACCGCCTCCTTGCGCTGTTCGCGATCGTGATGGTCGTCGTCTTCGCGCCGGAATTGCGCCGGGCGTTCAGCAGGCTGGGCGAGGCGCAGATCGTGCGCTCGGGCGAGACCGCCAAACTCGGGGGGGTCGTCGAGGACATCGTCGCCGCCTGCATCTACTTGGGGCGACAGCGGTTCGGCGCCCTGATCGTGCTCGAACGCCGGGTCGGGCTCCGGGGTCTGATCCAGGGAGGCACCAACCTCGACGCCGTCGTCTCCACCCAACTCCTCCAGACCATCTTTTTCCCGGGGTCGGCGCTGCACGACCTCGCGGTCATCGTGCGCGGCCAGCGGGTCGTCGCCGCGGGGGTTCAGCTCCCGCTCGCCGAGCCCGCGGACATGCCCGACCCCTCGCTGGGCAGCCGGCACCGCGCCGCGGTGGGCCTGAGCAAGGAAACCGACGCGCTGGTGCTCGTGGTGTCCGAAGAGACGGGCAAGATGCGGATCAGCGAGCGGGGGCGGCTCAGCCGCGCGTACGCCGAGGACGAACTCGCCGATGAACTGCGCCGGCGCCTCGGAGCGCCCGCCGAGTCGGAGCCCGAGCCTTCAGACAACGAGGGCGTCACCGATCCGCTCGCGGCCGACGACGCCGACGACGAGCAGCCCAAGGGGTCCGCGGCATGATCGGCGAACGCGTGCGCACATTCCTGGTCGTCACCCTCGTCGCGGTCCTCGTCTGGCTCTTCGCCGAATCGCGGACGCTGCGTGCCGAGACGCTGACCGTCCCGATCGAGGTCTCCGCGGGAGGCTCGAACAGCGCGTTCCGCCTGACCGACGCGGACACCTGGTCGGGCTCGATCGAGATCGAGCTCGCGGGCCCGACGGGCCTGATCGACGCGGTGCGCGCGCGAGCGATCGAGGGCGTCGTGCTCGAGATCGGGGACGAACTCCCGGGCGAGCCCGGGTCCCGCTCGGTCGAACTCATCGACGCGATCCGGCGCGCCGAGCTCTTCGCGGACTCGGGCCTGACCATCCGACGCGTCACCCCCCGCACACTCGGCCTCCAGATCGACCGCCTCGAGTCGTTGACCGTTCCGATCGAGGCTGACCTCGAGGGGCTGCAGACCGCGGGCCCTGTGCGGATCGAGCCCGCCGAGGCGACGGTCCGCCTGCCCGCCTCCCTCGCCGCGTCTCTCGACCTCCACGCGATCGCGAGGATTCCGCCTGCGCGGCTCGCGGCGCTCACCCCGGGGCGGCGCACCGAGATCAGCCAGGTCCCGATCGAACTGTCCGGGCTCCCGGAGGACACCTGGGGGCTCCGCCTCGCCGATCCGCGCGTGGTTGTCACCCTCGCCCTCCGCGTTCGGACCGAGAGCCTCACGCTCCGGGAGGTGCCGGTCCGGCTGAGCGTGCTCCCCGCCGACCTCGCGGGATGGAATCTCGAGGTGCCCCCCGAGGACCGGGTGCTCGAGGATCTCGTGCTGACGGGCCCCGTCTCCGCGATCGAGCAGATCCGGCGCGGCGAGGTCGCGCCCGGCGCCATCGCGGAGGTCGATCTCGCGGGGCTCGCGGATCTCCCGGCCGACGAGACCGGGGCGATCGCCCGCGAGGCGCCGCTCCGCCTGATCGGGCTCCCCTCGGGGGTCGTCGCGGATCTCGAAGACCGTGTCGTTCGGGTGCTGCTGCGGAAGCGCGGCGCCGAGGCCGAGCCGCCCGGCTGATCACCCCCGGCGGGGGGACGGTCAAAAGTGAAACCGGGCCGGGTTGAGGCTGCTGCCGAACAGGATTTTTTGCCGCGGCGGCGCTACGGTTGTCGCCCACGCGGAGCGCGGCGGGGCCATGTCCCAGGGAAGGGGCGGGCGCCGGGGCCCTGGGGCCCGGAAGATCCCTCAAGCCAAGCGATCGGGCACGCCACCCGACCAAGAGGAACGACCCGTGAAGATCAAGACCGACGAGATCGCGAGCGTCATCAAGCAGGAGATCGAGCAGTACACCCAGGAGCTCGAGGTCTCCGAGGTCGGACGCGTGGTGGAAGTCGGCGACGGCATCGCCCGCATCTACGGCCTGTCCACCGCGATGGCGGGTGAACTGGTCGAGTTCCAGACCACGGATGGCGCGGTCATGGGCCAGGTGATGAACCTGGAAGAGGACACCGTGGGCTGCGTCGTCTACGGCGATTACCTCTCCGTGAAGGAGGGCGACCTCGTCAAGAGCACCGGGCGTCTGCTCGAGGTCCCGGTCGGCGAGGGCCTGCTGGGCCGCGTCGTGGACCCGCTGGGCCGCCCGCTCGACGACGGCCCCGCGATCCAGGCGGAGGGCAGCGCAAAGGTCGACATCATCGCGCCGGGCATCGCGGACCGCCAGCCCGTGCACGAGCCTCTCCAGACGGGCATCAAGGCGATCGACTCGATGATCCCGGTTGGGCGGGGGCAGCGCGAGCTGATCATCGGCGACCGCAAGACCGGCAAGACCGCGGTCGCGCTCGACGCGATCATCAACCAGAAGCAATACTGGGGCACCAAGGACGCGGTGGTCTGCATCTATGTCGCGGTCGGGCAGAAGGAATCGACCGTCGCGGGCGTCGTCCAGACGCTCAAGGACGCGGGCGCGATGGAGTACACCACCGTCGTCCTCGCGGGCAGCTCGGACCCCGCCCCGATGCAGTACATCGCGCCCTACTCGGGCTGCACGATGGGCGAGCACTTCATGTGGAGCGGCAAGGAAGAGGGACGCACCCTCGCCAGCGGCGCGCCCTACCCCAAGCATGTCCTCTGCGTCTACGACGACCTCAGCAAGCAGGCGGTCGCGTACCGCCAGCTCTCGCTGCTGCTCCGCCGCCCGCCCGGCCGCGAGGCGTTCCCGGGCGATGTGTTCTACCTGCACAGCCGCCTCCTGGAGCGTGCGACCAAGCTCAGCGACGAGAACGGCGCGGGCTCGCTGACGGCGCTGCCGGTCATCGAGACGCAGGAAGGCGATGTGTCGGCGTATATCCCGACCAATGTGATCTCGATCACCGACGGGCAGATCTACCTCGAGCCCGACCTGTTCTACAAGGGCGTCCGCCCCGCGATCAATGTGGGCATCTCGGTGTCCCGCGTGGGCGGTGCGGCCCAGGTGAAGGCGATGAAGAAGATCGCCGGCTCGCTGCGTCTCGATCTCGCGGCGTTCCGCGAACTCGAGGCGTTCGCCCAGCTCGGCACGGAACTCGACAAGGCGACGCAGGCCCAGCTCGATCGCGGGCTCCGCATGGTCGAACTGCTCAAGCAGCCGCAGTACGACCCCTACGAGACGGTCGACCAGATCCTGTCGATCTTCGCGGGCACCAAGGGCTTCCTCGACGACATCGACCCGAGCAAGGTGCTCGAGTTCGAGAAGGGCATGCTCGATCACTTCAAGAGCGCCGCGAAGGGCGTCCGCGATGAACTCTCCGAGAAGCTCGCCCTCGACGACGCGCTGACCGGCAAGATCGAGGAAGCGATGAAGACCTTCAAGGCCGGCTGGAACGGCTGACGCCGTCCGCAACGCAGGACAACGAAAAGCCCGCGGCTCGAGCCGCGGGCTTTTTTCATCGCACCCCGTCTCGCTGCAGTCTATAAATAGAAAAAATCAATACTTTTCATTGGATCAAAGTATGTACACTGCGAGCGGCTCGCGCTCTGCGGGCCGGCCCCGCGCCGGTATCGACGCGGCGGGGTTCCACCCCTGCGTGCAACCCGAAGGAGCAGCGATGGCGGTTCGGCTGAACAACGGCGCAGCGGTGTGTCTCGTCTCCGCGATGGTCCTGAACGCCGCGGCGGAGCCCCCGCGGTACACCGCGGTCGACATCACCGACTGGTCTCCTGCACAACTCGCAACGCTCCCGTTCTTCAAGCACTGGGCACCGATCCCTCCGAGCGGGCCCGGCGTGCCGGCACAGTTCGAGATGGTCGATCACGCGGCGTCGGGCTTCTGCGCCGGCACGGTTCCCCAGGGCATCCCGTACGCAGGGAGCGAGGCGGTCCTACTGACGCCGGACGGATCAGGAGGCTTCACGGCCTCCATGGTCGATCCCTTCGGGACTTACTCGTGGGGCTATTGGAGTTGGGACGGGCACGATTCCCACTATTACTTCGGGTATGTCCGCGACAGCGTGCCGAGCGATGTGAACTTCGCGGGTGTGATGGTCGGAACCGCGACCATCGCGGGCAGCGGGGATTATGCCAGCGGCGCCGTGCGCCACGCGTTCCGATTCGATACGGGAGACGGCGCCGCCGATCTCTTCCCGAGCGGCGGAGCGTCGTCGGCCCAGGCGATCAACAATCGGGGCGAGATCACGGGCTATCGCTCGGGCGTGGGCGCCTTCCGCATGGCGCCGGACGGGACGATGACGACGCTCGACCCCGTCGAGAACGCCAACCCCAGCCCGCGGTGGATCAACGCGAACGGCGTCATCATCGGCGCGCGCTATCCCTCCCGTTCCTTCGTCGCGCCGGGCGGCGCCGCGACACAGGATCTCGACACGATCAACGATTTCCCCGTCGTCAGCGCGGCGGATCTCAACGACACCTCGTGGATCGTGGGGCACGCCGGTAACTTCGGAGACGCGGAGACTTTCGCGCTGATCTGGGAGCCGCTGACAAACGGGACATGGGCCGCGTGGGATCTGGTCGAGCAACTCGACACACCAGATGTCTTGCTCGAGCGCGCGATCGCGATCAACAACGCGGGTCACATCATCGCATCGGGGCACGAGGACGGGACCGACCTGTTCAATTCGAGGCTCTACTGGCTCACCCCCGACGCGTCGCCCGCGGGGTGGTGCACACCCGACATCGGGATCCATCCAGCGGACGCGACCCCCGAGGGCGGGATCGCCTCGTTCTCCGTCACGGTGGTCAACACCGACGAGGTGACGGGTTACGCGTGGCGAGCCGACGGGATCGCGATCGACCCGGGGCTCAACCCATCAGCCGCAACCGGCACGCTCATGCTCTCGGGCGTCGATGCCCAGGCCGCGGGGTCCCTGTTCGATTGCGTCGTGACCAGCGCATGCGGGACCTCCACGAGCGAGCCCGCGACGCTGCTCGCCGAGCCGTCTTCCTGCCCCGCGGACATCGCCGAACCGTTCGGCGTGCTGGATCTCAGCGACATCAACGCGTTCATCAACGGCTTTGTCGCCCGAGACCCGATCGCGGACCTCGCGGCGCCCGAGGGTGTCTTCGATCTCGCGGATGTCAACGCGTTCATCGTGTCGTTCGTTGCCGGATGTCCCTGAGGCGACTGATCGAACGCCTGCCGTTGCCAGTGCGTCCGAGGGTGCTGGGTTCCGGGCACCGAATCGAGGTCCGGTAACCATACGGCTGCCGCCCGCTTGCCCTCCTGCGTGAGCGCCGGATCGGGAAGACGCTTCGAAAATCAGGGATCGGCCTGTAGGATGGCGCGCTCCGCGGGGGAGAGGGGCCGGGCCCGCGGGACACCGCGGGCCTTCTGCGTCCTTGCACATCGGTGTCGGAAGCCGGGCCCCGAGGATGCGGCATGTTTCGTTTCCGAGTTTCGACGCTTGTGTCCGCGGTTGGTCTTGTGTGTGCGCCCCTCGCGGCACAGCCCGTTGAATGGCTCGCCCCAGCCGACGGGTTCTGGAGCGACCCGGTGAGATGGGCCGGCGGCGTAGCGCCCAGTCTCGCGACCGATGAGCCCGTGCTCGGGCTGGCCGGCGCGTACCTGGTCGTCTCGACGGTCCCGACGACGCACGGGCGGATCACGATCAGCAATCCCGCGGCGGTCCTGAGGTTGCTGAGCACCTCGCACACCGTGCACGGCGACCTGCTGAACGCCGGCACCGTCACGCTCAGGGGCGCCCTGGGCGCATCGATGTCGTTCACCGATGCCGATCGGCGGATCGAGGGGCCGGGCGTCATCACGCTCGAAGCGGCAACCGATCCGGCGGACAGCGCCATCGTCGCCGACGGCGTGATCGTGACGCACGCGGCGGGGCACACCATCAACGGAAACGGGCAACTGACCAACGAGTCGGACCTGGCCACCGCAACAGGCGCGTTCCGCAACCGCGGGCTGATCGTCGCAGACGATCCCGCGGGGCCGGGCCTGGAACTCCGCAGCGTCGCGCTGGAACAGGCCGGGGCCGGGCGGATCGGCGCCGACGGCGGGACGCTGATTCTCTCCAGCAACTCGGATTCCCTGGTTTTCGAGACCTCGATCACGGGGGGCGAGGTGTTCGTCGCCAACGGGGGATCGCTGCGCCTCGGCAACACGCGGCCCGTCTCGCTCGGCGACATGACCATCTCCGGACAAATCGACATCGATGAGCCGGACCGTGAATTGAGACTCAGCGGTGCCATCGATCTGCAGGGGCGGATCTCGCTCAACCCGAGCGGGGCGTCGGACGAGATCACGCTCCGGAACCGCAACGAGGCGACCATCGACGGGAACGGCGAGATCGCGCTGCGGACCAGCGGCACGAACGCGAGCGAACTGATTTCCGATGCCCTGCTCACGATCGGGCCCGGCGTTGCCGTGCGGGGCTCGGGAAACATCATCGTCATCGGAAGCAGCGCCGAGATCGTCAACGGGGGCGCCATCGTCGCGGACGACCCCGCAGAAGACCTGGTGCTCCAGGGAGACTTCTCGGGGCCCGGGCTGTTCGGCGCCAACGGGTCCAGGCTTGTCCTCGGGCAATCTGTCGATCTCAACGGCTGCACACTCAACACGCTCAACGGCGGGGTCGTCGAGGTGAGCGACAACTTCGTCGACCTCTTCGACGGGGGGAACGAGGGCGATGTCGAACTGGCACCCGGCGCGAATCTCCTGATCCACGGCGTCTACACGAACAACGGCACGATCTCACAGCCCGTCACGAGCGTTGACACGGCCTTGGTGCTCCTCCGTGATGGCGCGACGATCGCCGGCAGCGGCCGGTTCGAGTTCTTCGATGAGTTCCGGAGCGGCATCAGGGAAAGCGGGGCGAAGACTGCGACCATCGGCCCCGATCAGACCATCTTCGGTGCGTTCACCCTCGACGGCGACATCCTTCTCGAGGGCACGATCGAGCCCGAGGGCACGGTCGAGATCGACGGAGATGTGGTGATGGCGCCCAGCGCGGCCCTGCGGATGGAACTCGGCGATTCGTTCCTGGGCGACGAGATCGAACTCCGATTCAACAACGGATCCCTCACGCTGGGCGGGACGCTCGTGCTCGAGTTGGAGGACAGCTTCGTCCCGTTCGACGGGCAGTCGTGGTTCCTCATCCGCGGCGAGCCCGACAACGAACTGTTCGGGTCCTTCGACAGCGTCGTCCCGCCCGACGGGCCGCCCGGATTCACCTATGCCACCGAGCTCGTGTTTGGCGGTCTCCGCGTGACCGCAAACGCGGCGCCGTGCCCCGCGGACATCGCCGAGCCTTTCGGCGTGCTCGATCTGGGCGACATCAACGCGTTCATCAACGGCTTCGTCACACAGGACCCGATCGCCGACCTCGCGTCCCCAACAGGCGTGTGGGATCTCTCGGATGTCAACGCGTTCCTCGCTTCGTTCGTCGCCGGGTGTCCCTGACCATCGGCGCGGGCCGCGGTCTTTCCCTCGACTCTGCACCGCTCTTCCGATACGCTGACCAGATCAGCGGGGCGATCCGAACGCCCCCGAGAGGGAGACCCCATGAACCGCTTCACCACCGCCGCGCTGTCCGTCCCGACCGTCCTCACGCTCCTCGCCGGGAGCGCCGTGGGCCAGTCTGTGGTCGAAATCTCAGAGGACGGCCGCCGCGCCGCCTTCCCCGCGCTCGAGCCCATCGAACACGCCCAACCCGCTGAGGGTGCGGGGGGGCTGCCCTTCGGGACCGAGCCCGACTTCCAGATCGACCTGCGCCGGCAGGTGGGGGGCCTCGCGATCGCGGACATGAACAACGACGGGTTCAACGACATCGTCGTCGTCTGCTACATCTCCAACTCCTTCCCGCCCTACGACGACTGGCGGGAGATGATCTTCTACGGCTCCGCGAGCGGGCCCAGCGCCACGCCCGGCTGGGTCAGCGACAACGAGACCCACGCGGGCGATGTCCAGATCGGCGACATCAACGGGGACACCCACCCCGACATGGTCGTCGTGCGCGGGGGAAGCGTGCGCACCGATCCGGTCCAGATCTACTTCGGGTCCGCGTCGGGGCCCGCAACGAGCCCGGGCTTCTTCGCGAGCTTCGCGCGCCGCCAGTGGGGCACCGCCGCGGACCTCGTCGACATCGACGACGACAACGATCTCGATGTCGTGACAACCGGGCAGGGCCTTTCCCCCGATCCGTTCCGCCCCATCCTGCTGTTCCGCAACGAGTCCGGGACGCTCAACCCCGTCCCCGCGTGGCAGTCCGCCGAAGAAGAAATCTCCAACGGCGTCGCGCACTCCGTCTTCACGGGCCTCGACCCCAACCCGGATCTCGTCGTCGCCAAGTGGGTGAACTTCAGGAGCGGCATCTACGGCAACCTGACCGGCACGCCCGACACCACCCCGTTCTTCGAGGTCGCAACCGATGACACCGACCGCGGCGCAGCGGTGGGGGATGTCACCGGCAACGGGATCCCCGAAGTACTGTTCGGAGGCGATCCCGCCCGACTCTACGAAGTCGGGCTCAGCGGGTTGACCGAGATCTGGGCCGCCAGCCCGCCCAACGGCGGCACGCAGGATATCCGCCTGCACGACATCGACGGCGACGGCGACCTCGATGTCGCGGATGTCGTCTTCAGCAGCGGCCGTGCGTATCTCTACCAGAACAACGGGGGCACGCTCGACTCCACCCCCACCTGGACCTACGACGCGCCCGAGGTCGGCACCGCGATTACCTTCGGGGACCTCAACAACGACGGCCGCGACGATCTCGTCGTGGGCTATTCGGGCAACACCTGCGTCCGCGTCTTTTACGCCCAGGTGCCGGACTGCCCCGCGGATCTCGCGCCCCCTGCGGGGGTGCTCGATCTCGCGGATGTGCAGGCCTTCGTCGGCGGGTTCGTCGCCCAGGACCCGATCGCGGACCTCGCCGCTCCGTTCGGCGTGTTCGATCTCGCGGATGTGCAGGCGTTCGTCACCTCCTTCAACGCGGGCTGCCCCTGATCGCGGGGATCGCGTCCCCCGGTCATGACGGGACCGCACGACTCGTCTTGATCGGACTCGTCAGATCGGGTTGACGAGGCCCGATCCGCGCGGACAATGAAACAGGGCGGCGCATCGACAGCCCGCCCCGAAAGGTGTCTGTGCACATGCCGAAGATCCGTTCGACCGCCAAGCCGCGTCAAGCCGCGATGTTCTCGGTCCTCGTGGGCGCGCTGGCTGCCCCGGCACTCGCCCAGCCCGAAGGCGGGCCGCTCGCGGTCCCGCTCCCGCCGATCTTCGTCCCGCCCGAGAACCCGATCACCGAGGAGAAGGCGGTCCTGGGCAAGATCCTCTTCTGGGATGAGCAACTCTCCAGCGACAACACCCGCTCGTGCGGCTCCTGCCACTTCCCCGCCCAGGGCGGAACCGATCCCGAGAACTTCCCCAACCCCGGGCCCGACGAGCAGTACGGCACCCCCGACGACCGCTTCACCTCGCGCGGGCTCATCCACGCGCTCAGGAACGGGGCGTACGACCCCGACCCCGCCTTCGGGCTCGATCCGCAGGCGACCCCCCGCTCCGCGCCCTCGTCGCTGACCGCGGGCTTCTTCGGAGACCTCTTCTGGGACGGGCGCGCCACGGGCGAGTTCATCGACCCCGAGACGGGTGAGCCCGTGATCGCGATCGGCGGGGCGCTCGAGTCGCAGGCCGCCGACCCAATCCTCTCCGATGTCGAGATGGCCCACAAGGACCGGGACTGGGCCGAGGTCACCCAGAAACTCGAGCGTTCCGTACCCCTGGCGCTCGCCCGCGATCTCCCGCCCGATGTCCAGAGCGCGATCGACGCGAACCCGGACTACCCCGCGCTCTTCGACGCCGCGTTCGGAGACCCGGCCGTCAGTGCCCGCCGCATCGCGATGGCGATCGCGACCTACGAGCGCACCCTCGTGCCCGACCAGACCCCGTGGGACCGCTATGTCGCGGGCGAGAAGGGCGCGATGACGCCGGACCAGATCCTGGGCTGGCAGACCTTCATCGGCAACGCCTGCGTCGTCTGCCACGCGCCCCCGGAGTTCACCGACTTCAACTTCCACTCCGTCGGCGTCCGCCCCGACGACGAAGACCCGGGGCTCGCGGGCATCACCGGGCTCGAGTTCGACACCGGGCTGTTCAAGACCCCCAGCCTGCGCAATGTGGGTCTCAAGACCAGCTTCTTCCACACCGGGGGCGTGCGCACGATGGGCGCCGTGTTCACCGTGTACGCCGCCGAGACCGACCCACAGGCGAACCCGAACCGAAGCCTGTTCCTGCCGATCGTGCTGACGACGCGCGACCAGAGCCGCATCCGGAACTTCATCGAGACCGCCCTCACCGATCCCCGCGCCGCCAACGAGGAGTTCCCCTTCGACCGACCGACACTCTACGAGGAATGGGCGCCGACCGACTGGCCCGAGGGCAACCCCGCGGTCCTCGCAGGCGGAACATCGGGAAGCGGGGGCGTCATCCCCCGCGTCATCGCCAACATCCCGCCCAACATCGGCAACGCCGAGTTCCGCATCGGCCTCGATCGAGCCCTCCCCGGCGCCGCCACGATGGTCGCGATCTCGGGCTCCCCCCCGGTGAACGGCGTCGTCGCGCCCGATGAACTCGCCGGTCCGTTCATCACCCAGGGCGACGCGCCGGGAGAGGGGTACGCGACCTTCCTCTACCCCCTGCCAGCCGACCCCGCTCGCGAAGGGGAGTCGATCTACCTTCAGTGGCGCGTCGAAGACCCCGCCGCCGCGAACGGAACCGCTCTCTCGCCCCCGGTCCGCGTCGAGTTGTTCTGCAACGGGCCCTGCCCCGACGCCGACGCCTGCCTCGCGGACATCGCCCCCCCGGCGGGCGTGCTCGATCTCGCCGACCTGCAAGCGTTCGTCGGCGCCTTCCTCGCCGCCCAGCCCGCCGCGGATGTCGCCCCCCCGCTGGGCGTGTTCGATCTCGCGGATGTGCAGGCCTTCGTGACCTCGTTCAACGCGGGCTGTCCCTAACACAGATCGTCCAAAATGGGTGAGGCGAGCTCTGTATCGCGTCACATTCCATTTAGGAAATAAATTCATTGAAAATTGAGAGGCAATATTCGGAGTTTTCTATAGTATTTATGGGACGCCTTTCAAGGGAGGCCCCATGGAACCACGCTCAGAAACGCTTGCCGAACGCGGGGATTCGCCCGTTCGCCTCCCCTCAGCTTGGTCTTCAGGACACGAACAACGGTCCGGGTGGACGCGTCTCAAACAGGCCGCGCCGTCGCTGGTCTCCGTCGGCGTCCTTGCGAGCATCGTCCCGGCGGTGCTCGGGCTCGGCGCATGGTCGGCCACTTCGGTGCCGCGCGAACTGGGCGAGTATGTCGTCTTCGCCCAGAACGATCTGGGCATGCACTGCATGCAGCGGGACTACAGCCGTTTTCTGATCCTTCCTCCCTATAACAGCGTGAACGCCTGGGTCTACCGACGAGGCGAATCACCCCAGCCCGTCACGGAATTGCAGGGCGGGCGATCCCTCACGATCCATGTGCCGGGGAACACCCGCTCGAGCGACAAGACCAATTGGTGGCGGCACGCGGAATCACTGCTCGGGCAGGCGTTCGAGCCCGAGATCGGCTTGACCGGCAACGGCATGTCAGGCGAGTTTGAACTCGCGGCCCGGGGGCTTTTCGAGTATGTCGGAATGCCGATCACGCCGCTCGACGACGCCGATCGTGTCAACCCCTATCAACTTGCAACCGTGGAATTCAGGCAGGGTGACGACATCCTCGCCAGCACACAAGCGGTCCTGCCCGTCTCGTGGGAGCTCCGCTGCGACCTCTGCCACGGGGACCCCGCGCCGGGCCTGAACGCGGAACTCGACATCCTTCGGGATCACGACCGACTGCACGGAACGACACTCGAGGCGAGCCAGCCCGTCTTCTGCGCCGGGTGCCACGCCGATCCTGCACTGGGAGCCGCCGGCCAACCCGGTGTCTCCGCTTTCTCGCACGCGATGCACGGGGCGCACGCCGACCGCCTCGTCGATCTGCCAATGACGCTTGCCAACGAGTGCTACGCGTGCCATCCCGGCGAGCGGGCCCAGTGCCAGCGCGATGTGCACCAGATGAATCAGGTCAATTGCAACGACTGCCACGGCGGCATGGCCGATGTCGGCGACGAGGCTCGCACGCCCTGGATCGACGAACCCCGCTGCGCCGACTGTCACGAACGCCAAGGGTTCGAGTTCGAGCCAGCGGGCGTGCTGTTCCGAAACGCACGCGGACACGGCGGTGTCGCGTGCGTGGTATGCCACGGGAGCCCGCACGCGATCACACCAACCGTGACGGAGGCCGACAACCTCCAGCACCTCTCGATTCAGGGACACGCCGGGACGCTCGACACCTGCACGGTGTGCCATATCCAGCAGCCGACCGATCCGTTCCCCCACAGGCGCGACGACTGAACCGCCCGATCGCCCGATGATCGCTTTGCCGAGGAGTGACGCGATGAATTCCCGGTTCCCCGCACTTCTGCTCGCCATCGTCGCCGGGTCCGCTGCGGCGGTTCCGTCCTACACCGTCCGGGACCTTGGCGCGATCGGTATCGAATCAGAAGCGCACGCGATCAACGGCACAGGCATCGTCGTCGGATTGAGCTACGACACAATCGCGGCGCACCTCGCCGTCCGCTTCGATGAACCGGTCCCCGTGCCGCTGCTCCAGCCGAGCGGCGCGCAGCAACAGCAGGCGGTGGGCATCAGCGACCCGGGCGATATCGCCTCGATGGCGTTCTCCCTCAACAGCGTCGGCGCCGAGGCGTTCATCACGATGGATGGGCTGCCTCCGATCCAGATCCCGGATTTCATCCCGCGTGCGATCGACACGGATGGGCATCTCGTGGGCGCACGCCCGGTGCTGACAAACGACAACATCTACAGCGAAACCGCCGCGGTCTGGGACGGTTTGACCGTCACCGATCTCGCGCCATTCAGCGGGTCGTCGTGGTCGATCGCGCACGACATCTCCCCGGACGGAACAGTGGTCGGTGCCGCGATCCCAGCGGGCGCGCTTCGCCCCCGTGCCGTCCTGTGGGGCCAGGCTCCTGTCGACCTGGGAACGCTTGGCGGAGAATCCGCCCAGGCGATCGCGATCAACGCCGCCGGCACCATCGTCGGGGTCGCGGACACCCCAACAGGTCATCCCCATGCCTTCATGTTCCGGCTCAGCGGCACCTCCGTTGCAGAGAGGATCGATCTCGGCGCCCTCGGCGGCGACGCGAGCGCTGCCCGTGATATCAATGATCACGAGCAGGTCGTCGGGGCATCGTTCGGCCACGCGTTCCTGTGGCACAAAGGCGTAATACACGATCTCAATCAACTCGTCGCGGATCTCGACGGCTGGGACCTCCAGTCCGCGCGGGCGATCAACAACGCGGGTGTCATCGTCGGACACGGGCTTCACACACCCTTCGGACGCCGTGCCTTCATGCTCGTCCCCGTGATTGACTGTACCGCCGACCTTTCCGGAGACGGAATCCTCGATCTCCAGGACATCCAGGCGTTTATCGCAGCCTTCCTGAATGCGCAGCCCGCCGCCGATCTCGCAGAGCCGTTCGGCATCTTCGATCTCGCTGATATCACGGCGTTCGTGACCGCGTTCCTCGCGGGTTGTCCCTGAGGCCCTTGCACAGCGCGCCCGAAATCTCGAGGGTGTCCGCCGCCCGCTCTTCTCGCCCGCAACCAAGCCGAATTTTGTGTTCTGATCGGGTTGGGTGCCCCCGTTCGATCCGCGAGAGGTCTTGTGCCGGTCTGCCGGTTCCGCTACTTTGGGGCCCTCGAGGGGATGTTCTTGTCCGTTTCGGACCGAAAGGCTTCGTGTGAAAAGAGTGCTGTGTGCATCGGCGGCGATGCTCGCGATCATCGCGGGATCGACCGGGACCGCTTCGGACATCGCGTGGAAGAACGCGGACGCGTTCCACGCCGCCGAACATCTTGAAACTCCCCAGACGCTCTTCGCCCGCGCCGCGGGACAGACGAGGCGTGTGATCGCGCACTTCGAGGCCGTCCCGACACCGGCGCAGCGCGACGCACTCCGCGCCGCGGGTGTCGAACTCCTCGCGCCGCTGGGCGGGTCGGCCTACTTCGTCCGCCTCGACGCGGACGCCCAGCCCGGCGCCGCGCTCGCCGCCGCGAACATCGCCTCGATGAGCGAGATCGCGCGGGCCCACAAGGTCGACAGCAAACTGCAGAACGAGGACGCGCCCTTCTGGGCGATCGCCGACGAGGCGGCCCGCGACGCGATGGAGCAGGGCGAGCCCGCCCCCGCCAATCCGTTGATCGGGATCTATGTCCAGATGCACCGCGATGTCGCGCTCGCCGACGCGACCGTCGCGCAGCTCGTCGAGCGGCACGGCGGCGTTGTCCGCGACAAGATCGAGTCGATCAACGCGCTGGTTGTGGAACTCCCCTTTCTCGCCGTCGCGGGCCTCGCCGATGAGGACCGCGTCCAGTGGGTCGAGCCCGCGCTCCCGCGCATGGGCACCTACAACGCTCAGAACCGTGTCCGCGTGCAGGCCGACACCGCGCACGCCGCGCCGTACAACCTCGACGGGTCGGGCGTCACCGTCCTCGTCTACGACGGCGGCACCGTCCGCGCGTCTCACCTCGATTACTCGGGGCGCGCCACCCTGATCGACGGGGATTCACAGAGCTACCACGCGACCCATGTCGCCGGCACCGTCGGGGGCGACGGCACCGCGAACGCCACCCACCGCGGGATGGCACCGGGCGTTTCCATCCTCAGCGCCGGGTTCGAGTACGACGGGTCGGGAACATTCCTCTACACCAACCCGGGCGACATCGAATTCGACTACGCCAACGGCCTCGCCCAGGGCGCCGTCATCTCCAACAACTCCATCGGGTCCAACATCGCCCCCAACGGATTCCCCTGCTCCTACGAGGGCGACTACGGCCTCACCGCCGCGACCATCGACGCCATCGTGGGCGGTTCGCTGGGCGATCCGATCGTCATCTTCTGGGCCGCCGGCAACGAGCGCAGCGGGTTCGGCGGGTGCGGCTCGTCATACAACACCTCCCCGCCCCCCGGCAACAACAAGAACGCGATCACCGTCGGCGCGCTCAACTCCAACGACGATTCCGTCACCTCGTTCACCAGCTTCGGCCCCTCCGACGACGGGCGCATCCGCCCCGTCATCGCCGCGCCAGGCTGCCAGAGCGGGGGCGACGGGGGCGTCACCAGCCTCGACAACGACAGCGACACCGATTACACATCGCTCTGCGGCACTTCGATGGCATCGCCCACCGCCGCGGGTGTCGGCGCCCTCATCTTCGAAGACTTCCGCGCCACTTTCCCCGCGATGGGTGACCCGAGCAACCAGCTCATGAAGGTCTTCCTCGTCCACACAGCCGTCGACCTGTTCAACCCCGGGCCCGACAACCAGACCGGGTACGGCTCCATCCGCGCCATCGATGCGATCGAGTTCATGCGCACCGGCAACTGGGAGGAAGGCGTCGTCCTCGACGGCGGCGTCACGACCTACTCGGTCGATGTCCAGCCGGGCGACCCCGAACTCAAGATCACGCTCGCGTGGGACGACGCGCCGGGCACGCCCAATGTCAGCCCCGCGCTGGTCAACGATCTCGACCTCGTCGTGATCGATCCGTCCGGGAACCGGCACTACCCGTGGACCATCCCGCTGGGCAGCCCGGGCTCGCCCGCCGTCAAGACCGCCGAGGACCACCTCAACAACATCGAGCAGGTCCAGGTCGACAACCCCGAGGCGGGGCGCTGGTCGATCGAGATCACTGGCACGAATGTCCCCGAAGGCCCGCAGGGCTTCGCCGTGGGCGGCTCGCCCGACCTGGGCGAGGGCCTCCTCGCCGTCGCGCTGGTCAGCGATGTCCCCGAACTGCTCGCGCCCGCGACTCCCCTCGAGGTTCGCGCCGCGATCACGCCCGGCATCGACAGCCTCGTCCCGGGCACCGTCACCATGCACTACCGTCTCGACGGCAGCGACTTCCAGAGCGTCCCGATGAGCGACGCCGGGTCCGGCGATTATCTCTCCTCCATCCCCGGCGCCGCGTGCGACGAGCTCATCGAGTTCTTCGTCACCGCGCAGGGCGAGCAGGTCGGCGCCGTCCGTGTCCCGCCGGGCTCGGGCGCCTTCGAGGTTCCCATCGGCGAGATCGAAACCGTACTCGTCGACAACATGGAAACCGACCAGGGCTGGACCGTCAGCGGCACCGTCTCCGACGGCGCCTGGACACGCGGCGTCCCCGTCGATTGCGCCTCCCGCGGCGCGCCGGGCGCCGACTTCGACGGGTCAGGTCAGGCCTGGCTCACCGACAACGACGCCGCGGGCAGCTGCAACTCCGATGTCGACAACGGCACCACCTCGCTGACCAGCCCCGCCTACGACCTCACCGACGGGTTCTACGAGGTCTCCTTCCGCTACTGGTTCAGCGACATCTCGACAGGCTCGCTCAACGGCGACGAATGGGCGGTCGATGTCTCACTTGACGACGGCGCGACCTGGCAGCGGGCCCGCACCGTGACCACCGCCGCCCCGACCTGGCGCCTCGACACCATCACCGTGGGACCGGACGCCGAATACCCGGCCTCCAGCGCCGTCCGCTTCCGCTTCTCCGCGGGCGACGAGGGCACCCAGAATGTCGTCGAGGCGGGCCTCGACGATCTCCGCGTCACGCGCCTGTTCTGCGAGGAGGCCGCCTGCCCCGCAGACATCGCGCCCCCCACGGGCGTGCTCGATCTCGCCGATGTCCAGGCCTTCATCGGAGGGTTCACCACCCAGGACCCGATCGCCGACCTCGCCGCCCCGTTCGGCGTCTTCGACCTCACCGATGTCCAGACCTTCATCGCCTCCTTCAACGCGGGCTGCCCCTGATCGCCTGATCACACCGACCGCCCGCTGAACCAGCGAATCACGCCCTGACCCCGGGTCCCGACCCGGGGTTTTTGTTGCGCACTCGGGAAACCGCGTTGCCGGAGTACCATCGACCGATGCCCACTGACCCCGCCGAGAGACCAGCCGAATCGAACGACGAGAGCGTGTGGGGAGAACCCGGCGCATCACCCGACCCCGCGCTCGTCGCCGCGGTCACGATCGACCACATCCGCGACGCCTCGGAGCGGATCGACGGTGTCGCGACGCGCACCCCGGCCCTGCGTGCGCCCCTTCTGGACACACCGCTCGCCTCCCGTGTCACGCTCAAGTGCGAGAACCTCCAGCCGATCGGCGCCTTCAAGATCCGCGGCGCCGCGAACGCGATGCGTCGTCTCGACACCGCCCAGCGCGAGCGAGGCGTGATCACCTATTCATCGGGCAACCACGCTCAGGGCATCGCCTACGCCGCCCGCGAACTGCAGATCCCCGCGGTCATCGTCATGCCCGCCAACGCGCCCCGCGTCAAGCTCGACGCGACCCGCCGCCTGCTCGAGGGCGCCCCGAAGGGCAGCGAGGTCGTCGAGTACGACCCATCCAACACCGTCCGCGAGCAACTGGGACGCACGCTCGCCGCCGAGCGAGGCCTCCACCTCATCCCACCGTACGACCACCCCGATGTCATCGCGGGCCAGGGCACCGCGACCCTCGAGCTGTTCGACGACGCAGGCCCGTTCGACACGCTCTTTGTCTGTTGCGGCGGTGGGGGCCTCCTCGCGGGCGCCGCGACCGTCGCGAAGGCCCTCGCGCCCGCCTGCCGCGTCATCGGGGTCGAGCCCGCGTGCGCCGACGACGCGACCCGGAGCTTCGAATCGGGGCGGCTCTGCACCGTGAACAACCCGCCCACGATCGCCGACGGCACCCGCACCGCCTTCCTGGGCCGATACACCTTCCCGATCGTCCGCGAGCGCGTCGACGCGATGATGACCGTCACCGAACAGGAAATCGCCAGCGCGACGCTGTTCTGCTTCGAATCACTCCGTCTCGCTGCCGAGCCGAGCGGTGCGCTGGGCATCGCGGGCGCCATCAAGGCCGCGTCGCGGGGCGAGCCCCTGGGCAACCGCGTCGGCATCATCATCAGCGGCGGCAACATCGACCTCGACCGCCTCCCCAAGATCCGCGCGATCGCGTCGGGTCCCGGGGAATAGCGGTACGCTCACCGAGGTTCGACCCGCCCGCGAAGCACACCGACCGCCGCGCACACCGCCGGACACACCAGGAGCCCACGATGCGCCGATTCCTCACCCACGCCGCCCGCGTCGCCTTCCTCGCCGCGCTCATCGGGCTCCCCATCTCAGCAGACGCCTCCTCGGACCTGCTGGGCCCCGACTGGACCCCGCCGATCTACGAGCCCCAGGCCGCCGTCCCGCCCACCGCGCAGGCCGCCGCGACGAAGGCCCTCCGCGCCGGCAAGCAGGCGGCTCAAGTCGCCTTCAAGAACCCGAAAGGCGAGAAGGTCACCCTCGAATCGCTCATCGCCGACGGCCCCGTCATCCTCATCTTCTATCGGGGAGGCTGGTGCCCCTACTGCGTCAAACAACTCAAGGACTTCGAGCAGCACCGCGCCGACATCGAGCAGGCCGGCGCCCGCGTCGTCGCGGTCAGCACGGAACTCCCAGAGCACGCAGGCAACACCAAAGAGAAGAACAAGCTCGGCTTCGCGGTCCTCAGCGATCCCGAAGCCGTCGCCTCCCGCGCGTTCGGCGTCGCGTGGGCGAACGAACGCTACGGCCCGGGCCTCGAACGCTACAACGGGAACGACAAAGGCGAGATCCCGCTGGGCGTCACCTATCTCATCGACACCAACGCAACGATCCGCTGGGCCTTCCTCGAGGACGATTACAAGAAGCGAGCCACACCCGATCAGGCGATCGAAGCGATTAACGCGCTCGACTGATCACACCCCGGAGAGCCGCGCCGGCACGATCGTCACCCCTCGCCCGCGAGCGACGCGTCCGCCTCCCGGACCGCCTCGCAGAACGCGCGGATCGCGCCGTGGTCTTTCACCCCGGGCGAGGATTCCACCCCGCTCGACACGTCCACCGCCCAGGGCCGGCACGCGCGGATCGCATCGCCCACATTGTCAGGATTCAACCCCCCCGCGACGATCACGGGCTTGGGCAGCGCGACCTCCGCGAGCGCGTCCGTCAGGCGTGCCCATTCGAACGATTCCCCCGCGCCGCCCGATGATCCGTCCACCAGCACCGCCGCGACCTCGCCGAGCCGCGACCAGCGACGCAGATCCGCCGTGATCGTGTCCGCCTCGAACTTGAACGCCTTGATCACGCCCGGCCCGCACGCCGCGACGGTCTTGTCGTCCTCGTCGCCGTGCAGCTGCATCAGCTCGCAGGGGCATCGCTGCTCGAGCTCCGCGAACTCGTCGACGCTCAGGTCCCGCACCACGCCCACCGAATTCACCATCGGGGGCAGCGCATACATGATCGCCGCCGCCGCCTCGGGCTCGATCGTCCGCGGCAGGCCGGGCACCAGGATGAACCCGATCGCGTCCGCGCCCGCCTCCGCCGCGACCCCCGCCGATGCGGGGTCCTTGATCCCGCACACCTTCACGCGGGTCCGCACACGATTCGCGTTCATGCCGTTCCTCCGCCCCCGTCCGCGCCGGGCGGATCGCCCAGCGCCGCCCGCTCGTCGCGCGCCATCTCGCGCAGGGCGGGGTCCTTCGCCGAGGCGATCGCCTCGTCCAGCAGCCTCCGGGCGCGAGCCGTCGCCCCCGTCTCCACGCACAGCCGCGCGAGCAGCACCCGGATCGCCCCCGCCTCGGGGTCGTCGGGGTACGACCCCAGGAAGTCATCAAAGGCGCGCAGCGCGAGTCCTGTGTCACCAACCGATGCGAGATGCGTGCCCAGGCGGTACTGTGCTTTCCGAGAAAGCGTCACCGCCGCGCGGTCTCCTGCGCTCGCCATCCCGTGCCGATCCAGCAGGCCCCGATACGCCGAGACCGCCCCGTCGAAGTCGTGCGCCGAGATCGCCACGCTCACCGCCGCCCGATCCCGCGCG
>MDTG01048989.1_pt1 | contig 36166 bp, 11 predicted proteins | sample 811421 | NCBI WGS metagenome assembly MDTG01 (sample SAMN05326645, study PRJNA326480) | marine metagenome | isolation source: seawater | place: Pacific Ocean: South East | collected 2011
ACAAAAGCGTGTTGATTTTAGAAATCTTATTGCAGAAAGAAACGCTCTTGATACTAATTCTGCTGAAGGTCAAGCTGATAACGCTAGATTTGTTTCTTTGGTTTCTACGTGCATCTATGATGCCTCTGGTAACACTCATAAGTTTGCAGATATTCAGGCTTATGAAGCACAATCAGATCAGCCTTGGGCTGTTGAAGCCGCTGGAGCCTTGGCTAATATGCTTTACAATATTGACCCAAACTATGATAAAAATCTTGAAGAAAATAAATTCCTGCAAGAATTTAACTTTGTTGACGAAGAGCTTCGTATGATTAATGATGAAGGTCATCTTACGGATTCTGATGGTCGTCTGATTAACGAAGAAGGAAGATTTATTGCTTATCGTACAGAACAGGGCAAAAAGGACAAAAATCCTGATGAGCTTTATTTTGTAAATAGGGACGGCGAGGAGGTTGTCAAGGTTGTTAAAGATGATGGCGAAGAAGAATGGGTTAAAATTTCCTTGAAAGAAAGACAGCCATTTTTGGACGATAATGGCAAGCCTATTGGAGAAAAATCTGAAGAAAAGCCAAAGCCAAAAACTAGGCGTAAAACAACCGCTAAAAAAACAGATGCTAAATCGACATAAGTGTGTATAAATACTGGGGAATGCTTCTAGCGGAGGAATCTTTACGGGTTCCTCCGTCTTTTATATAGCGGAGAAAAGATGGCACAACAATTTAATTTAACTGCACAGATTAACTTGCAGTCACCAAAGAATGTTGGAAAGGTGGTTTCTGATATACAGAGACAGCTAAAGGGTAGCGGGTTAAATACTGTAAATATAAAAGTAAAAGCCGACCCTAGAACAATGGCTCAAACTAACAAACAACTTCAAAATGTTAGTAAAAATTCTAAAGCTGCCGCTAGAGATATCGGCACTCTCAATAGAAATCTTCAAGAAGCAACAAGAAGATTTAGTGTTATTACGATAGCTACTGGAACTTTACTTTCTTTTGTTACAGGTTTTAAAAATGCTACAAAAGCAGCCGTTGAGTTTGAGCGCGAGCTTATAAAAATATCTCAAGTTACGGGCAAGAGTGTAAGTCAGCTAGGCGATTTAACGAAAGAAGTTACTAGACTTTCTACCAGTTTGGGCGCTTCTTCTTCTGAGTTGCTTGGCGTTTCTCGTACTCTGGCCCAAGCCGGATTTTCCGCAGAGCAAACCCGCAAGGCTCTAGATATTCTGGCAAAAACAAGCTTGGGTGCTACGTTTACTAGTATTCAAGACACAACTGAGGGTGCTATTGCCCTGCTTCGTCAGTTTAGCAAAGAGGCTAGACGTGCGGGCGGTGACATTAAGTTTCTTGAGCAGTCTTTAGACGCTATTAATGCTGTATCTAAAAGGTTTGCAGTTGAGTCTGATGACCTTATTACAGTTATTCGTAGAGTTGGTGGTGTATTTTCTACTGCTGGTGGAGAAGTTAATGAATTAATTGCACTTTTCACTAGTGTTCGTTCTACTACCAGAGAGAGTGCTGAAACTATCGCTACTGGTCTTCGTACAATTTTTACAAGAATACAAAGACCCGAAACTATAAATCAATTAAAAGAGCTTGGCATTCAATTACAAGATGCTCAGGGTAATTTTGTTGGAGCTTTTGAGGCTGTAAAAAGATTGTCTCAAGGTCTTAGTACACTAGATCCTAGAAGTGCTGTATTCAGTCAGATAGTCGAAGATCTTGGTGGATTTAGACAAATAGGTAAAGTTATTCCTTTGATTCAGCAGTTTGCTACCGCGCAACAAGCTCTTGCTGTAGCACAGGCGGGAAGCGGCTCTACTGCGAAAGATGCCGCGACTGCGCAGCAGGGATTAGGTGTTCAAATACAAAAGGTTAAAGAAGAATTTGCGGCGTTGATACGTCAGTTTGCAGATAGTAGCACTTTTAAAAGCGTAGCCAAGGGCGCTCTTGAAATTGCTAGCGCTATGATTAAAGTGGCGGAAGCTGTAGAACCTCTTTTGCCGCTGTTGACAAGCATGTTTGCTCTAAAACTTGGAAGAAGTTTAGCTCCGGGATTGGCTAGTATGGCGGGTATCGCTAGAGGCGGTGGTGGTCGTGGTGGTGCGGGTTTCAGTAGATTTGCTAGAGGCGGTATGGTTCCGGGTCAGGGCAATCGTGATACTGTACCAGCCATGCTCACTCCGGGTGAATTTGTTATAAAAAAGAGTAGTGTTAAAAAACTTGGACAAGACACTCTTGCTCAAATGAACAACAATAGATTCAATGTTGGTGGAGCGGCCTTGAGGCAGGAGTTTGCAAAATCTAGACCGGGACTGTCTACTAAAACACTGGGGGGCGAAGGAGTTCCCGGCAGCATACGATTGATAGATGATGTTGCTGGAAGAGCTTTAGATGCGGAACTTGGCACATATGGCGGCGCATTTTTAAGACCTATCGCTAGAAACCAAAGATTACAGGGGTATGTTGATAAAAAGGCTATTGGCGCCGGAATTAGAAATGATCCTGATTTTAAAAAAGTTTTGTCTTTTGGTGCTAAGGTAAAAGGCGGGGCTGGTAAAATTAAAACGGCCTTGGAAGCGCAATTAAAAAGCATTGAGGGCGACAGTCAAACTCCACAGGCCGGTTTTGTTTTGAGGGCTGGATCTTTAGAAAAAAGTAAAGCAGAAGGCTTAGAAGATATTATATTGGAAGGGGTAGAAAAAACTGTTCTTAAAGGCGCCAATAGTATAAGTTCAACTTTAACAAACAGAATGGCTGGAGCTAGCGCTGGTGAGGTAGCAGGAATATTAAAAAGTGCAAATATTGATAATGTTACGGGCAATATATTTGAAGCAATTTTAACCAGTCTAGGAAAGAAAAATCCTGCGGGAGACAGAGACTCTAGTGCCGATTGGGACTATCTTAGTGGTCTTGGTAGTAAATTATCTGCTTTTTTTGGTCTTAAAGATGTCGCAAAAAGACCTACTGACGCTAAGTCTTCTTTCACTTCTCCCAATCTAAAAAGCTTTGTTAAGAAAACTAAAAATCTTGAAACTAAAAAATCCATAGCAGAAGCTAATAAGGCGCTAGACCCTATTCTTCGCACTATAGCGACAGAAATATCTGGAATGAGCGCTGCGGACAGTCGTTCCATAGTATCGGGTCCGGGGTCGAGTACTGTAGCCACAAGGGGTGCAAATCAACAAATTAGAAAAATGGCAGGTTTGAATAAAGGCGGCGGCATCTCTGGCTCAGACACTGTTCCCGCGTTGCTAACTCCGGGCGAGTTTGTATTTAATAAAAGTTCCGCACAAAGCATTGGTTACGGCAATCTAAAAAGAATGAACGAGCAAGGCGTTCAAGGGTATGCCGCTGGTGGTGTTGTTACTACCGGTAGAGGTTTTTATGGCAACGGACCTCTTACGGGTGGAATTAGCGCTGGTATTAAAGGCACTGATAGTGTAAGTACCAAGATGTTAAAGCTTGCAGTTACTCTCGACAAGCTTGGAATGAACTCAGATAAAATAAACAAAATCCTACCTTTGTTTGCTAAAAATTTAAAAGACGGAGACACAAATGCAGGCGCCTTAGAAAAGGCTATGCAAGATTTAGGCTTTAAAGTAAAAAATGTAACAAAAGATAAGGAAAAAGAAGCTCAAGAAATAAAAGAATCCAATGCCGCTAGAGATAAAGAGCAGGCGGCAATAAATCGTTCATCCGCTACTCGCGGTCAAAGGGTGGGTGGAGCATTACAAGGAGGCGCTCAAACGGCGCGCGGGATTGCTTCAGGCGCGCAAAGCGCTGCCGGATCAGCGCAAAGTTTACTTTTCTTGGGTGCTATGATAGGTAGCGTTACTTCTCAAATGTCTGGCTTGAGCGATGCTACAAAAACGGCTGTTAACCAAACTACAATGATGGTTTCTATTATTGGTGGTATCACTGGAACTTTAGTTGATGTGGCTGCTAGTTTTGTGTTGATGGGGGCTGCTGCTGCGGATCGCATAGGCGGCTTGCTCTTGGAAACAGGGGCTTCTCTTTTAAGTACGGGTGCAGATACATCAGAGGCTGCTGCCAGTGCTACCGTTACTGCCGCGCTGGGTCCATTGGCGATTGCAGCAGCCGCTCTCGCTATTCCGATTGTAGCTACGGTTGCGGCTCTTGGTGTTCTTGCTATTAGTCTGTATTATACTTCTAGCAGAGCAAAAGCAGAAGCCGATGCTTTTGCAAAAGCTGCTGGTAAATTTAGACAAGTGTTTGAAGAAACTGGCAATGGTATAGAGGCTCTTGCTTCAGCCGTAAAACAACAATCTGAAAAAATACGAGAATCAGAAGTTGCTTTTCAGAAGATATTGTCACTAATACCGGGATTGGCAACCTTGACGGGCCAAGGGGACGTAGGCGCACAACTCGCAGGCGCTATGGGAGCAGTACAGGGTGCGGAAGCAGGATTTGCAGGCGGTTTTGCGGCTTCCGGCGGTTTTGCTAATCCTCTAGCTCCTATAGTCGGATTAGTTACTGGCGGGGTGGGAGCTATAATGGGTAGCTTTAGTGCTACGTCAGATTATTTTGAAAATTCCGCCAAAAGAGAGGCAGAATTAAGAGATGAGCTTACAAATAAATTAAAATCACAGCTTGAAGCAGAATCTGCCAGTATTCAAAATCTAAATAATTTTAATACAGCCCTTGGAGATATAGATAAAATAGATACTCTTGATCCAACAGCAAGAGTTCAACAAAGACTAGATGTAGAAGCAGGTTTTGCAGGCGGCGGAAAAGTCACTACAGCGAGTGCTGTACAAAATGTTATAGATGCTAGAAAGGCGGCTGTCCGCAGCGCTGGAGGTGCTGATAAAGAAAGGCTTCGGGGTTTATCTGTACAAGATTTAACTGCTACGGATCTTAGCGATTTTGAAACTGTTGACCCTATTATTATTTCTAGATTGGAGTCTTCGCTAAAACAATTAGCTACAGAACAAGAATCTGCCGCCAAAAGAACCGCAGCAACATTTACTACACTGGGAGAAGCTAGACAACAAGTAGACGCTACAAACTTTGGATCAGTAGAAGAACTTGAAGCCGCAGATTTTAAGTCTTTAACTAAAGAAAATCAAAATTATCTTAAAGCTGTAAAAGCTAATCAACAGGCTATACTCCAAGAATCCGCTATAAGGGCTGGCTTACTTACATTTCAGGCGATAGAGTTAGACGATAAGGCGGCGAGGCTAGAAGGCATAAAAGGAAAAGAAGAGGAAGCTAAGGCGGCCAGAGAAGCCGCAGACGCCACCAGAGAAAAAGCGGCAAAAGAGAAAGCTGATACGGAGGCTTTTTTAAAGAATCAGAGAGCGTCGGAAAACGCTGCACTAAAACAACAGCAGGACAGAATAAAAGCAGAAAAAGATGCTGCCGTTGCCGCAGAAGCTTTAAGAAAATCTTTGTTTGAAGCCGCTGAAGCGTTGACAGCTTTTGAAGCAAGAACGCAGGGTTTCATAGATGATAGACTGGGTATTGAAGATCAAGCAGGCATAGCCCAAGGACGAGGCAGCAAGCTTACGGCCACTGGACTACAGGGCGTTACTGCGACTAGCGACCTTGACCAGTTTCGCGCTGATGCAACCGGCGCTATTTCTGGAATTTCAGATCCTCAACAGCGACAGCAGGCAAAAAGAGCCGTTGATCAACAAGTCGCTGCTGGCAAAGCTTTGCAGGCTTTTGCAGACCCTAAAGCTGGATTATTAGGCACAAGAAATGAAGAATTATTTAAAGCTGGTGAAAATGAAAATATAGATGAAATAGAAAAGATATTGTTAAAGAAATTTACTGATGCGGGCATAGCGTTACCAGATTTAAGTTTCTTGGGGCCAGAAATTAGAAAGCAGGTTTTAATAGATATAGGTAAAGCTGCTGGTCAAGTGGGGGGCATATCTCAACAGGAATTAGATGGTATATTAAAACCAATACAAGAATCAGCAAAGGCCAATAAAGAAGTAACAGATGAAATAGTAAAAGGTAATCAAGAATATCTTAACGCATTTACATCTTACTTAAATGAAGTAAAAAGACAATACGAAGAAGAAGTTAAATTTAGAGATGCTGTATTCCAACAACAAGAACAGGCTATTGACAGAGAGATAAGAGCTAGAAATATTATTAATAAATCTCTTGGTCGTGACGCTGCTGTTCAAGATAGAAATGCTAAAGAAGCAAGAAGAGTTCAAAAGGCTCAAGCAGACTTGACTGCTGCTGGTGTAGGAGTTGGCGCTGGCGATATTGCTGGCCTGACGGGAGAAAGACAGAGACTAGCGGGCTTGGCACAAGCTCAAGGAGATGAAATACGAGGAACTACAGACGATAAATTAAGAACACAACGCGCCAAAGAACAGTCTGAAACTCTAAGACAGCTTGCTGCTGTAAATAAAGAATTAGCAAGACTTGCAGACCAAAGCGGCAGAGTAGATGATATGTTTGCCGAAATGGAGCGCAACGCAGAAGCTATAGAAAAAGAAAGAGCAAAAAGAGAAGCCGTTACTGCTGTTGTAGAAGAGTTTGTTGTTGGTGGTCAAGACACAAGACAAGCGCTTGTGGAAGCGGCGACTGGCGTAAGAAAAGCTTTTGCTAGCGGCACACTACAAAACCAAACAGAAGAGCAAAGGGCGGCTACTGTAGGATTCCTTGACAAGCTTGGAGATGTTGAACTTCTGGGCGGATTTACCGGACGAGAAATAAAACAAGAGTTGGTGTTTAGAGATGCTATCAAAATGGGCCTTGATCCTAGAATAGCAGAACAACTAGCCACTGCCACAACAAAAGAACAAAAACTTATTGATTCTAATGAGCTTTTAGCGTTTGAAATTAATAAGCTTAGTGCTGAGATGAGGGCCGCGCAGCAAGGACTTAATCCTGCAAATGTTGCTCCAGTCCTTGTTGAACCTCAAGCTAACGCTAGAGGCGGCTTGATTTACAGAGCTAATGGCGGCAGTATATTCAAGCCAAAAGGAACAGATACAGTTCCGGCCATGTTGACTCCGGGCGAGTTTGTTATTAGAAAGTCGGCTGTTGATGCGATAGGTACTGATACTTTAGCTGCTATAAATAGTGGGGCGAGTTACTTTGATAATGGTGGATTTGTTTACAATAAAAGAGGCGTAAGAAGAAAGGCTCCTCAAACTCCAGCGGGAAAAAGCGCTGCTGCTGCGGCTGGTTTTACGTTTGATGAAGATCCTACGGGGGGTTTTGCGGGAAGTCGTGTCGTCCAAGCTTCACCAATTTCACCTGAGCGTCTTGAAAAAGCTAAACGCGAACAGGACGCACTGCGAAAAAGTCAGGAAGCTGAAAAAAAACGACTCGCTGGTGCTACCATTTTTCCAAATAAATTTGAAGGGCTAGACAAAGACGAAATAGCTCAAAGATCTATGGAAGAATCTATGGCTTTTGGACAGGGCTACAGGCCCAGCAGTCACAACATATCCAGAGTTGACAGTCCTACTACAACCATTCCTCAACAATTTTTGGCTAATAAAAAGAAAGAAAGAGAACAAGCGCGACAAGCGATATTTGACAAGTCAGAAGTATCTTCGTCAGCATTTATGGAACTGACTCGCGCGATGACTAAGCAAAATACTGATACGTTAAACGCTAAAGACTATGAAAACATTCGCAAAAATTTCTCATCACTAAGTAACGAGGAGTTTGACAAGGAGTATAAAAGTCTTCAAAAAATAATGCGACAAAGGCTGGAAAAGCAAGGGATGGAAAAAGAATTTTCAGGTAGCGCTGGCTCTGGTCTTGAAGATTTTCCGCTAGACGGATTTCAAAAAATGGAGCAGGAGGCAAAAGAAGAATTTGAAGCCAATGCTGGAAAAAGAGAAGCTTTAAAAATGATCGGTGGCGTGATCAGCAAGGCTGGGTCCATTGCTGGTGTTGTAGGTTCAAAAATTGCAGAAGCTCGAAAAGAACAAATGGAGCAAGCAAAACAAAGAGCTAGAGACAGAAGGTTTGGTGATAGGTCAGGAAGAGGTACGGCGGCCAGTAGAAAAGCAGCAAGACTTTCTGGAATAAAATCTGGACTATCCGGTACAACAGATCAACAAGCTAATCAAGCAAGATACGATAGAATTTTAAGAACACAAGGCCCAGCAGCAGCACAGAGATTTGCAAAGTCTCAAAACTTTACACCAGCAGGCGGCATGGGTGCTGGAACCGGCAGTGGCATAACACAAGCGTTTAGAAACAGGCCCAACATGATGGGTTCACCGCAAGCGATGCAGCAGTTCCAACAATTCCAACAATATCAACAATTTTTAAAGTTTCAACAGCAGCAACAATTCAGAGGCGGCGTAAGATTCCGTGCTGCGGGTGGAGGAATTTCTGGTAGTGATACTGTTCCTGCTATGCTAACTCCGGGCGAGTTTGTAATGAGCGCAGGAGCCGTAAGGCAGCATGGTGTAGGTACTATGCGAGCTTTAAATCGTGGTCAGGTTAAAGGTTTCAATCGTGGCGGTTTGGTTGGTGGCACTCAGTATCTTCAAAACGGAGGACAGGCCGCAGGAGGAATAGATCTAAGTCAGATTTCTCAAACCTTTGACAAAATTACAGCATCCATAACAAAGCTTTCTACCAACTTAGAAAGTTTAAATGAAAGGTTTGGATTTTTTGAAATGCAACACACTGTTACAGTTGATGGTCAAATTAACCTTCCCGGCATAGATAGTGGTGCAATAGCTCAACAAATAACCGATAGTATTGGCGGGAAGATAGCAGATGAAGTAAAGAAAGCTTTAGATAACCCAGAAGCTAGACCTTAGTAGGATACAAAATGCAAGATTATTTTAAATCAAATAAAAATCAGCAAGGAACATCTTTATTTATGAAGTCCGATTCGGATGGAGTTAAGGATGGTCAGAATAAAGTTATGCCTTTAGGGATTAAAACTACCGCCCAAGGCATAGAACACTTTACTAACTGGGAAAGTATTGCTAATTCTATAGAAGCTAAAAACTTTGCTAGGTTTGATGATGCCCAACCTACGTCTTTAAACTTTAGCACAATGGAACAAGTACCAAAAAATAATGGAATATCCTTTCAGGATATCATAGGTCGTCCTACAGATATTGCAAAAGGCAGAAGAACTGTTGAATTTACAGATACTTGGACTCCTAACGATATAAAAATTCTAGATGATATAGCATTTGTTGCTCAAGATGAATATACAGATATTCATAGAAAAGATTTTGATCTTGGCGTGGTCGGGCTTAAACAATACGTAGGTATTAATACGGTTACTCCCGGAGCAGGAACCGACAGCGGAGGCGCTGACGATAGTTCTAATGTTGCTAAATGGACCTTGAATGGAACTTGGGGTTCCAATTTTGAAGGCTCTAGCCCTAGCGGTGTTATTATTATAACTTATGCCCCGCTTACTTCTACTTGGACATTTAGCGCTACCGTACCCAATACTGGAGGTTGGGGAGGTACTATCACAGGAACAAAAGTTCAAAATGCCTGCTCTTGTACTGGTGGCGGTTGTAGCAGTACATCTGTTAGTATACCTATTTCTGGCACTCATTATTGTGGATTTACTGGCGGAAGTGCTAGTTATAGCGGCTTGTTTAATATAACATATACTCCGTCTTCCAACTCTGGCGCGACATGCGCTAGTGACATTTCTAGCATAGGATCATATACATTAAATTACTTGGCGGGTGGTGGTTGTAGTTTAAGCTTTAGTGTTAGCAGCACCGTATACGACGGGTTTGTTTCTAGCGGGGGCGGCAGCGGGGAGAGCGATTCTGATCCCGGCAATAATAGTATCATTACAAGCATACGAAGATTAGGCACGTTAAACTTTAGAACTCAAAATATTTTTTCTTTTGTTCAAGATCAAGTATACCGTGAAAATGTAGATGAAGAAGCATCAGATGAAACAAAGCATGTTTTTACTTCTGACTTCAATTCCTATTCAAATTTTATATTGAAAATGCAGCCAAATAAAACTGTAAATACAGTACTAGGTTATAATCAAAGACTTCCTGATAATATGTACTTTTTGTTTGGTGGTGTTGTAAAAGGTGATGCTGAATTTGTCAATAGTTCAGGCAATGAATTTAAAATACCTTACTTAAATGACTCTAACATTTCTCATGATAATCTTGCTAGACCAGAGGATGAAACTAGACCTAGAAGTGTTATTAGTAGTTGCGAATCTAAAAAATTTAGAGACTGGAATCAGTTTGGATCTCCTGTTAAGACTGCTGAAAATAGTATTTTTCCTTCGTCGTTTGGCAACGCTCCAGATCTAACTTCGGCTAACGATCTTGTTGTTGGATATTATTATGTTGTTGTAGAAACAGACACAGATTCAATAAATAAAGATAGACTTATAAATACTAGCAGTACTGGTGAAGTTGGTATTCAGCTTTCTATACAGAGTAATTGGGGTCAGTCTCCAGAGTTTGAAGGTGTATATGATTTATTACAGCACTTTGATATTGAGACTCCAAACATAGCATATTCAACTTTGGCCGCTAACTGTAAATTTATGAAGTTTCAACCTGTTAGAAAATGTGGTAAGGTAGATATTTATACAAGAAAGACAGGAATAATATCTTCCGCAGTTAACAATTCGCTAACATCTTCCAATCATAATCTAAATACTAACGATGTTATAAAGATTTCTTCTGCGGTGTTTGATGGATCGCAAAACGGTACGGCTGATATTCATCCACTTAATGGAAACAAGTTTGTAAAAAAAGTAGATGATAACACTTTTGAAGTTTATGATGACCAATATTTTAAAGACCCTACGTCTACACTAAATTTAAAAACTACAGATGGAATAACTTGGACTTGCATATCTAATAATTTTGGATCTTTGGGGCAGTCTTGGGATTACTATGGTAGCATGTTTTCTCCTACTGGGCGAAATGGCTACAGTCACGTTGATGAAGCAGTCAGTAGTTTTTTAGCTCCTAAAAACTCTTTCTTTACAGAAAAAAGAATAAAAAAAGGCGTTGAAGAAAGCGACGATTTTGTTGATGAAATAGCAAGCAAGTCTATAAATGTTAACTTTGGAAAAATTGGATTATACTCTTCTGGTAATGAAGGTTCTTATGGTCCTTTAGGGGCTTGGTTAAATTCAAGATTTGCAAAAGACTTAGAAGAAAATATACCTGTTACGTTTTCAGAAGATTATCAAACGCCTTTAGATGATCCCAGCAGGGGTCTTCAAGATTTCTTCCCTTATAACTGCCAAGATGATCTTTCTAATTTTGTTGACCCCTCTCCTTCTAAAGAGGGAGAAGATATAAAATCTCCATATCCGGGAATGAGATTTGGTTCTAGTATGGATTTGAAGTTTTCTCACAACTCTGGCAGTAGCAAGGTTTACACTTTGGCAGTTGGGGAAAGGGGTTCGGATGTTTCTGTGGACCTTTTTGGTGTTGTTCCATCAGAACAGCTTTTTGGAAAAGCTTCTATGGTTTGGGATGGAGAAAACTTAACACAGTCATTTAGAAAAAAAATTCTTCCCTATTACTTACCCTACGGTAGAACTCATTTTATATCTATAACAGTTGACCAGTTTGGTAGAATCACTGACCTGTCTCATCAAGATACTGTATTTGGTGGCGGTCATTCTATATCTAATTACGGGCAAGACGATACAGTAGGTATTGAAATGAATCCGTGGACTGATTTTGAGTCTCTTTATAGAGCCGCAGAATATAAAAATCTTTGCAAGCCCACTGGACCTATAAATACTTTTGACATATTTCAAGATATTACTAGCTTTAATGAAAAGTCTACTAGTAATCATTTTCCCAGACGAAGCTCTAGGTACTGGACAAGAGCCGCTCTTTTGCATTGGAAGGGTCAGGATATATACAATAGAAACTCTAGAGTAGACCCATCTAAGCTAAGCACAACAGAAGTATTAGATAGAAATATAAAAGCGGATAGATCAGTAAAAAAATCTAGTAAAAGACTATTTGACGTGTTTGGTGCTTCTGGTGAAAATTTTGATGGCGAAGAAGTGTTTACAAGGTTTGGAGAAGGCTCTGGACTAGATATGATTGATAGATTCGCTGGTGTTACAGACGACCCTTTCCAATTTCGTGGAACTATTCAATATTGGGCTATATTTCCTTGGGTCGATAGTTTTGGTAAGGCTGTAGCTATACATAACGACGCATCGTTATCTCTAGGAGATCTATCGCCCACTACTTATCCAGAATCAAATCCCAAAACTGTAATACTTTCTGCTTCAAGAGTTAGATCTAATATAGATATTAACAATAACACAGAACAGCCAGTTCTTGCGGAAGATGCTAATTTGACACGCGAAGACACCGTTAGCGAAATAGGTCAAATAACCGCGCACTTTTTATATAAAGATAATTCTAACGTATATAGAAATGTTGACTATATTCCATTTAATTCTGGAGGCTCTTCTAGCGGTAGATTTGCTATAGATGAACCAGTGCTAATCTCTAACGGTATAGAGTTCAGCAAGCTTCCAACCGGAACTAGTGGTGGCATAGGAATGTCAGAAGTTATAACCTCTGCCGAATTGTCTTGCAGTAAGATATTGTGGGAAGAGGATTATATAGTATGGAGCGAGCAAGATCTATTTAATAGCAATTCTATTATTCACTTGTTTACTTTTGATGGTAAATTTAAACCTTCAAAATCTATATCAAAACCTTTTGCGCAAGCTAGAACTTCTACGTTCCCTTCTCCTGCGACTTATGTCGGTGAGGGTTTTGGATTAGACTTTAGATATGAAGATAGACTATTTATAGGCAATGCTCTGGAAGATACCGACGAAGGCGGTAATTTAATCGCTGGAGTTTCTGGTATAGAGGGCCATTTTATAGATCAGCTTTTTGTTTATGAAATGTTGCGCAATAGATCTACATTTGAGCTTTCTCAAAGAATACTACCAGCTATAGATGAGTCCAGAGAAGATTACTATTCTGAATATTTTAAAAGTCCAGATTATAATTTTCCACATCTGCTAAAGCTTAAAAATGCTTTTAACTATGATAACAATCCTTTATCTACTTCTGTTTGGGATATTGATTTGACAAACAGATATGATTTAGCCGGTAAAAAAATAGTACTAAAAGATGCGCTAGAATATTCTGTTTTTGACAGAGACTATTCTCAAAATGAAAAATTCTCTATATCTGAACCGTATGATGCCAGAGTTCCAATCTACTTAGGGATCAGCGAAGATACGTCTATTCAAAGATTAAAGTCCACTAGTTCGATTAGCTACAACTATATTTCACAATCTACAACAGAATACGACTGCGCAAATTCTGGGGGTGAAATATCGCAGTACAGATCTAATAAAACGCCTTTCTTTTTCTTGAACATTCCGCTAGATAGCTTAGATATGGCAGAGGATGTTACAATTAATTTTGATATACTTGAAGAAGACATATTTAGTACTTTTGAAACAGTAAGAAATAGCGAAGATACGAACAATATAATTCCAAGACTTGTCTTATATGGCAAAGATCCTAGATCTACAGTTATAGAAAATGGACCAGCCACAAATGGAAGCGATTTAGTAAATTACCCTAGATATGAAAATGGACTCTGGAGTAGGCCAAGATTTGACGCCGGTCCTGATCTTGAATATTATTCCGATATGTACCCCGGATACTACAGAGGCGGCGCTCAAGACTTGTTTTTCTATGGCAGGATTCCCGGCTCGTTTATAAAAACTGGCAAAGTTGATTTTCCAGAAAGACAGACCCTGCCATATCTTTATGGAGGTAATATAAATTTAGGTGAGTATTACGATTTAACCGCTGGATCAAGAGGCGGCGGCGGTGCTGGAGATCCTGCTTGGATAGCTCCTGATGTTTATCAGGATTTAAATCCGTCAGAAATAAATCACATACTTCCTTATGCTAAGATATTTCTTCCAACGGCAAGTGCTGATGGGTATTCTGTAACTATATCCGCTCAGGATATTAGAGATTTTGTGATAAAGGGTAGCTTGACAAAAGATGCAGCAAATAATAGGCCCACCACTGTTGCAGGAACTTTTAATGATACATCCAACCTGTATGATGGCGCTGGAGAAATAAACTATACTTTAGCTATAGGATTTGTATTAACTAATGTAAATAGTTTTAACTTTGTTACAGGACAAACTCAGCATGAAGAACCTTCTCTAAAATTTAATGTTGGCCCTTTAAGATATATTCATCAATCAAATTTTAATAATAAGAACTTTCCAGATGCTAGATATCCCTATGCTTTTGATGTAAACTTTTATCAACCTACGCTAAATGGTGCAGAAGTAGAGTATACAGATTTGGGGCTAGATCAGCTTAATTATGAGCTTAGGGCAAAGGTTAGAAATTTAGATGCATCAATTTCTAAGAAGAGACTCATAAGCAGAAGATATAGAAACTCTTTTCATAAGATTGCAGTATTTAATTATAATCAAGAAGCTAGAGATGATGTAAGACGGATATACATAGACGGCAGCGATGCTAAAGTTTATGACGCTTTTGGTGTTAACAACCTTGTTCCTGTTCCAGAAGAAAATAGACTACCGGTTTTCGGAAGCACCTCTGATAATGAAGAAAGGTTAAATACTGTTAAATCTAATCCTATTATTAGAATAGGAAAATCGTCAGCGTCTTCGGATTCTGCTAGTGTTAAAGATGGCTCTTTTTCTAAGTCTTTGCAAATTATAAATACTGATAGCATTTATTACACCAACATGACTGGCGGCGCTTCAAACATATATTTAAATCAAGATGATGGAACCTTGAATTATGTGGCTCCTCCTACTGGTCATGTTATAGGAAAAAGTTTCTTTGGTGTAAACACTTTGTTTGGCGGTTTTGATATTCAGTCTCCAGAATATTTAAATTTGTTCATAAATTCAAACCCTACGGCAGAAAATGGGGCTGAATTAACGATGCCTAAAATCCATGAAGTTATCAATAACAACATCAATCTGTTTAGTAACGGCTTTACCACACTCAACAATGCGGCATCTTTATGGACCGGGGTTCACGAAGAAGATGAAGTAAATACTCTGTTCTTACGGGCTTTATTAGATAACAAACAGATGTCGCTTTTCACTTTTGAAGTCGCTCCTTCTGCGGTTGCTACTTTGTTTACCGATGGCCCAGACGTAACTGGCGACATTACTTTGACTATTGCTCCTCCCGTTACGGCTTCTGGCAACTTGTTTACGGTTGGTCCTACTTTAAACACTGGGGCAATTCCTTTAAATATTCAATCACACGCAAATATTAGCGATGCATTTAGATTAAGTGTTTCTGGCGTGTTCGCTGCAACGGGGGCGGCTCCTCTTTATAGTGTTGCCTCTGTTCCAGAAAATAAATTTACAACTTTGGCGATGAATCCTGTAAATAGCGGTGCAATACCTCTATTTATTGTGAAGCATCCTGAAGCGACTGGCGTTATGAACCTTAGTATAGCTTCTAAGGCTTCAGGACTTCAAGAGTTTAATTTGTTTACTGGCAATCAATTTGATGTACATGAAAGATTTACTGATCTTTTCATAAAATCTCAGCAGTTTGCTTCGGGCGAAATGACTCTTTTCAACGAAGGGTTTTTAGATACCGCTAATTCTAATAGAGATACAAACACTAGCGTTGCAGCATCGCTAATTGACGAAGTGTTTGACAGAGGTGGAGTCTTTGGAAAAGGTAAAGAAGACCCAATCAAAAAGACCTTGGGAGCAAGATCTTATGAGTCAAACTCTGTTGTTTGTGGCACTATAAATGAAAGTATATATTCTAAAAATAGAATGACCTACGATCCTAGCAGTAGAGGCGGCTTATGGTTTATGTCTTCTTCTCTAAGGTCTCCCGCTATAATAAACGGATTAGAAACAAGAGACCCAGCTTTAATAAACTCTACTTTAGGTGTTGAAAATCTTGTTAGACCTTTTTATAAGGATAATAACAAGCAGTCAGTTGTAGATGCTACCAACTCAACAATAAATAAAGACGCCTATGATATAAATGATGATTATTTAGTTAAGTCTTGTATATCCTCTGATGAAATCCAGATAGACATGTACACCGTCAATGAAGATGGTACAGTAAGTCAACAAGGAGAACGTAACAGAAATGGCATTATAAGATTTAGACCCGGAGCTTCTACCGCAGAAAACAATGAAGTTATTGGTGGTTCGTTAGATCCTTTCCATAGCTTGAGAAGTCAAATACTTGATCAAGTTAATACAATTCATCAAAAAGAATTTGTTGGCGCAGATATAATAGATCAAAGTGCCGAAGTGTCAATAAATGATTTAAAATTATCTTCTAATAATAAGTGTGCTGTATCATTTAGATTAAGAGTTGGATATAAAAAAGATTTGGTAGAATATTACAGTAACTTTAATGTTATACTTATCTTTAGGGTTACGGGCTACAAGGATGTTGAAAGCGGGTTTGATAGTAGTGATGACTTTAATTTCTTAATATTCCAAGAAAGCGGAGAAGATGTAGACAAGCAAAACTCTGGTTATAATGTAGCATTTGATTATCAAGATGTTTATTTTGATAGACGTGGTATTTCTGAAGGTTCTGATGGTGAAATATGGAGAAGTTTGGCTAGCGATGGATATTCTGTTTCTGAAAGAGTTGTTAAATTTTCTGATCTTACCGATGCCAATCATTATTCAACGAATTCTGCATTCATAAACTCAGGCCAGAAAAACACCGGCTTTGGATATCCATTAAAAATATTTAATGAGCATAACACAAATAATAAGATAATGCTTGTGGGAGCAACATTGTTTGACCCGTATATATTCAACACGCTGGATGATTCCCACGCGCCTAACGCTATGGGTGCTGTATATATCTACAAAAAATCTGCGGCTAGTGAAACTTGGACTTATCATGGTGCTGTGTACTCTAAAGGGTTTACGTCTGATAATGTTCTTTCCAATCTGTCTTCATACAGAGGCGGTAAGCTATCCACTAGACAGTCTGCTTTATTCGGCTATGATTTTGATTACAATCAGGACATCTTGGTTGTTTCTGAGCCGGGAGGCGATGGAACTGAGGTTGTTAATGCTGGCAAGGCGTATGCTTTTGATATATCTTCAACACCTACTTTAGTTAAGAGCTACGAAGCTTCTGATGTGTCGCTTCCTGATGGAACTAATATATCTTCAGGCGATAACTTTGGTTCTAACGTTTTAATATTGGGAAAAGAGGATGTTTTGTCTTGGTCTGACGCTACACTATCTCAAGACATAGATCTAGGATTCAACAGATATCAAAATGATAGCACTATTTACAATCTTAGAAATAACTCTGTCTTTGGATTTAGTTATGAAGATTCTGAAGGTGTTTTGAGTTTTGTGGCTGATTCTGTTAAATCTGAAATAGATCCTTACAATGCTGGCGGGTTAGGCAATTTTTCTGAAGATAATATTTATCGTTGGGCCAGAATAGTTTCTATGAAAAAGTTTAGATCCAGATCTCAAGATAAACTTCTGGTTGTAAGAGAATTTTCTTTGAAGCTTAACTCAGGCAGCGCCAGTGATGTCGCAGAAAAATCAATCAGGGTCCAAAAACTTTCCGTGCTAAATTTAGACAGATCCCCTAATGGCACTTTGTTTATAAAGGGTCCGTTTGAACATAATAATCTTGCACCACTTTACAACTTGGGGCTTGGTCCTAGCGGTCTTGCTCCTTTGGTTATGAAGCCACCGCTAATTGATTGTAGTGGTATAGCTCCTCTTTTTGTTAATAATTTAGCATTTAATCAAAAAATGAGCCTGATGACTGAGAGGGTTGACAATCCATATCTCACGCTTAATATTGATGGTATTGTTAGCAATATTGATGCTCAGGCTGATCTGTTTGTTAGAAATCAAGAAGTTAATAACAATGTCACGCTTGTAACTATACCTAGCGCAGACTCAGAAAATGCGCTTGCTTCTACATTTGTTCAAGGTTCTAATGCGATTTCCGAAGTTGCTGATACAACCTTGTTTATTGGTCAAGAAATAAATGCAAATAATTTGGCTTCTCTTTATCTACAAACTTGGCCGAAAGGAACCAACTTCACACCGGGATCTTTGATAGATCAACAAACAACATCTTTATCTGTTTCTGGTATGTTTGAAAATGCGTTTGCTGATCCGCAGCTAGGAGGCGTTAATTTCTACTTAAATGCGCCAGACAAGGCTAGTGGTGTTGGATTTATGACCAATGTTGTTAAAACTGAGATACCTGTTATCGGTACTGGTGGATCGTTTGTTGAGAGCGGTGTTATTAGCATGGTTCTTACCGGAAACAATCCGGCAAACGTGTTTACTAAAATTAATCAAGACGCTTCTCTTGTTATAGCGAGCAATGTGATACAGAGCGGTGTTGTGCCTATCTTTATGCAAAGACCTTTTGCAAATGCTGCTAGTTTGTTTATAGATAGTAGAATATCTTCTGGGGTTCAAGATCTTTATGTTGACGGCGCTAATATCGCCAATAGTGGAATGAATCTTATAACAAAAACACCAGAAAGTAATAACTTTAATATATTTACAAGAGGGTTTAAGGAATGATACTTTATACTTCAAATCAAGATACCAACACTCAACTTGTCATAGGCGGTCTTAGCGATTTAGACGACTCTGGCGCCACTGGTGGATTAGTAGGTCCAATGCCCAGATACTCTATCGGTAGAGAAAACCTGTCTACCGGCGATGGAACCTATATGGGCACAAGATTGTCTATAACTGTAACAGGTACTGCGGTTATACAATCCTCGGACGACACTCAAGACATAACCATAAAAGGCCAAAGACAGCACCGTGTTATGGGCGAGGCTTTAACATCTTTGCAAATTTTAAGGGAGTCTTTTCCTAATCAGGGAACGGGTAAGCTTGAAATAAGTGCTTACGGAGGTTTTGGTAATATTATTACTTTTAATGACGCTAGACTGCTTAGTGTTGACTTGCCAGAACAAAACGAAGAAAGCGCCGGTGTTCAGACTTTAGAATATTCTTTTACTTTTGAGGCATACGAAGAAGATTCTAATAATGAAAACACTGGATCTAGCGGAAGACCTGTAAGGCCAGATTATTGTCTTACTTCTGTGGATGAAAGCTGGGAATTATCTGAAGGCGATGGGTTCTTCTACGAAAGTGACACTCCTACAAATGATAACAACACTCTGCATAAAACTTATACGCTCAGTCATACCGTTTCCGCCACAGGACACAAAAAATATGAAGCTGGAGCGCTCGCGGCTGACGGAGAAGCCTTTAGACAAGCTGTGCAATGGGTTAAGACTAGGCTTGTTTATGATCCTACAATTGAAATAACTGAAGACTTGATGGGAGACTCCACATTCTTTACTAGTAAGTTTCTTCCTATAGAAATGAACAAGCCCGGAGCAACAGATGATCTTGGGTTTGAATTAAAAGCGGGATCTGTAGTCTACAAAGGGTATAATCATACAAGATCTGTTTCTTCTGATCAAAACGTAGGCAGCTATAGTGTAACCGACACTTGGGTATTGTCTCAAGAAAACTTTTTGTCTACCCATAGTTTAGAGTTTAATTTTGAGAATAGTATAGACGGGCAAGGGGCAACTGTTGGTGTAAGTGCTACTATTCAGGGTCTAACTAGTTTAGATTCTCGCCAAACAAAAACAGATAAGTATGCAAATGCTTTATCTTCATTTGGAACTATCAAAGGGCTAATACCCGCCCTTGCTAATCAAGTATATAACGATAGTGGAGGCGCATTTGCTTTGCGTCAAGACCGCAAATTTAGCGAAAGCATAGGCCATAATAAGGTCGCAGGAACTATAACATATAGTGTGTCTTTTAATGATTATGATCCTCCTAAAATTCCGGGTGCTATTACAGAAAATGTTACAGTAAATTATAATAATGATAAGGGTGAACAAAGACTAATAGCAGCTTTGCAGGTTATCGGAAGGGCAAGGGGTCCAATTATTCAAGATATACAAACTACTCAAATTAGCAGCAGAACAATTACAGTAGACGCCGTGATGGAAAGAGGGCTAGGAAAACCGGACGGATCAGCAGCGATAAGTGCATATCGGCCTTTGGGCAATGTTTTTCTAACTAGTTCTACAGAGTCTTTCAATCCGTACACCAGAGCATACAATAAATCAGAAACTTGGGAATTTAATGGAGAGGGAGAATAAAAGTGCCTGAAGTAAGATGGGAACCTAATGTTACTAATATAGTGTATGGAGAACTTATTGAAGAATCAATATTTTCTGCTCGCGCTATTTATCAAGACGCTGATGGTGATGACTATTCTCCTGTTGGAACTTATGCGTATACATATTCTGGTACAGCCAGCGGCACTCTGACCACTGGATTAAAATTAAATGCTGGAAGCTATACGTTAACTGTTACGTTTGATCCGACTGACGGTGCTTTGGGCGCTAATATAACTACTAATGTTTCTTTTAAAGTTGAAAAAGCTGTCCCTCTCGTTATCTGGAATAATCCCCCGTCTTTAACCTATGTGTTAGATGGCGATGGAAATGGTCCTACGCTAACTACGCGAGAACTTAATGCGGAGACTGATGTTACGGGTGATTTTGTTTATACTCCAGTCCTCGGTACGGAGCTAAACGCAGGCGAACAAATCGTGACTGCTACATTTACTCCTACGGGCGACGATGCTGATAATTATGAAAGACTTCCTATATCAGAAAGACATGATGAACTAGGAAATGTCATACAAGAAGAGGTTCCTTTAGAAATAGAATTTGAAGTTTTAAAAGGTGAAATTGTAATTGAGGTTCCCGTTTCTAAAAATGGGTTATATGAAAAAATATTTCTTCCAAAAGGTGGTTTTGAAGAATTTCCTCATAAGTTAAATTTTGCTGATATCACGACTGACGGAGTAGAGGTAAAAGCAAAAAATTCTGGACAAGATGTTTCCGGTAGTTTTGACTTTGGTCCACCTGAAGGCACAGAACTTAAAGAATCAACAAATGTTACGATTACTTTTAGTCCAGACGATTCAGATAATTGGAATCCAGAAACGCTCACTAAAACGGTTGTTTATCCTGTGCATCAAAGAATAAGTGGCCCGCTTCAAGCGCCCACCATGTTTGGATGTGCTGTGCAAAGTGTGAGTTCTTCTGTAGGGTGGGGTGGCAATAGTAGCACTTGCGATTTAGTTTTAGTAGAAGATCCTGCAAATGATCTTACTTGGAATCCCCCAGAAGTTGGCGCTGCTTGCTTTTTTCAGTATGCGGGATTTTATTTTGGTGGAATATTTACTAGGTGGACTTATTCAAACACCACCGGAGGAAGAACTTATAAGGTGCTGCTAGAGTCGCCAGCTAAATTGCTAGATGGTGTTCAGGCAATAATGGACGGGTTTGAGGGAACAGAATATAATTTCGGAAGTGGATATAATAGATTTAGACCTTCTAGCGTTAATCCAAATATAACAACAGAAGTTAATAATGTATACAATCCTTTAGGTCATTTTGAAAATTTTTCCAGCGGTGGAACTGACGATTTTAAAAGTATTTTCGGTCTTGCGCAAACAAATAGCGCAGGATTTCCGGCTAAAAAACTGTTGGAAACTTTACAGTTGCTTTCTTGCCCAGATGAAAACCCAGATGCGGGTTTTGCTCATAGCTGTGTGTTTGGAGAGCAGGAGTATTATAAGATAGATCTAACTAAGTTAATAGAAGTTACTCCAGAAAATTATAGATTCTCTGGAACTACACAAAACTTAAACAGTCTTATATCTGATGTTACTGAGTTAGTTCAAAATGATTACTTTGTAACAGTTGTCCCCAAGGATGATGAAACCTTGAAAGATGAAGATGGCGATCCGATTCAGGGCGGCGGCGTCATGACAGATCCTGTAATAACCATTGAGACTATAGATAAAGGCCAACCTCCTACGGAGGGAGTGGTTGAAACGCTTGTTGCCGGATTTACAAGTGGCGGAACTCTTATGAGTTCTTCTGTTGGTCAAGAGTTAACAGATGATACGACTCAAAAAATAGTTTTAGGAGGTCAAGGGACTAGGCTGGTAACGAGACAAACCGCTATTAATGGATATCCTATATGGGCCAAAAAACAAGATAGTAAATATATGTTTGACTTTGGGCAGAACAAAACTTCTTTAAGTTATCAGGATAGAAATATAATTCCTGTATGGGTAGATCCTTTTAGCTTTTTTTCTGATTATGTCGCCACAGTATTTGAACTAAGAATGGCTACTGGAGGCAGAGACTCTTGGCAAACATTTAAAGTTTTTGAGTCTGTTGCGAATGGAACATATGAAGATGATCCTTGGTGTGTAGATATAGATATAGACGAAGGCACTTTGCAGGCTTTGGCGGCTGGTAATAGAGGCGCCATGAGCCTAGCTTCTACATCTTTAACTACTGGTAAGAAGGGTTTTGATACAGGCTTTGCTGATAGTTTTGTAAAACAGGCTAAAGACTATACAGATAAAATTTGGGCGGCTGTACAAAACACTGCAAATAATTTTTACGGCAAAATGTTTGCTTTGCTTATGCCTGAAGAACCGGGAGGTATTGCAAATAATATAAGATTTATAAATGAAGACCAGAAATATGAAACCTCTTGGGAAGCTGTAGATTCCGCTTTTGACAATGCTGATAGATTTAGAGACGTTGCATTTTTTGACACAAGCGGAAGAACTAAAACATATGTAGAATGGTCGTATAATTCTCTTAGAGATTTTAGTGTTTTGGGTAGTCAGTATGCTGGATATAGTGGAAATATGTTTACTCAAAATTTTGATCAACCTGCAAACATAGGTCAGGGAGTTGCTAGCACTGGATGTAGTATAGAAAAAAGCGCATATTTCTTTGATGTTGGGGGTGGTCTTCAACCCTTCGTTGTTATGAACGCAGGACAACAAGTTAAAGAATACGACAATATAACCACTCCAGATTTTGGTTTAACGGTATTGTCTAATTATTTTTTCAATATAGACATACCACCAGAAAATTATATTGGTCCCGGAAAGCCTAATACTCAAATCGCCATACCTCCCAAAGTGGTTCCTCCTTTTTCTTTTGGCGTTGCCCAGCAAAGCAATAGATATGTTTGGGGTCCGTGGATAGGTGGCACTTTAAAGGGCAAGTCAGAAATAATATCTGATGACAGTCTTGTTCCAGAGTCTTTTGGTAGTGTTGGTCTGCTCAATCAGGCGGGCGAAGCTCTTGCTAGAGTTGGAACTGCCGCGCTAGCTGCTACAGAAACTGGATATGTAGAATTAGCAGAGTTTCCTGCGTACAATATAGCAGAAAGATTTGCAGGAGGCGGCCCTTATGTTACAGATATGTCATTCACTATTGACACTAGCGGATTTAAAACAACCTATAAGTTCAACACTTGGACTCCTCAGTTTGGAAAATTGGCTAAATATAATATTGACAGGATATCAAGAATCAATAAAGCCAGCCTAGAGCTTGCAAAAAGAGAGCGAGACAGGATAACAAAAAGACCATTCCTTCCTATAAAGCAGGAATCTAGAATAGAGCAGTTGGCTAAAAGGCAAAATCGTCCTAATATGGGCTTTAGTCTTGCGCAAATATTTCCACCCGGAGGAAATTTTTCTGGAACCTCAGAAGTGTCTAATATAAACATTAGCGATGCTGCTGCTCAGGCCGCTAATAATCCTGAGAAATTTAACAGGATGGCTGGAAGTTCAGAAGATTCTAGAATGGCCCCGGTTGAAACAAGAAAAAATAAAGATTCACAAAATGAAGAAATGTCATCTTTAGAAAAGGCAGAAGTGCCAGACGAGCCTGCGGGCGGTGTTTTACCTTCTGGAGAAGAAGCAGATCCTATATTTTCAACAGCGGTGCATGGAGATGATGGCACTGAAATGATGAATAATAATCACGATAACGCTATTGTTTCTGCTATTGATGATGATCCTACGTCGGATTTAAATCCTGAAAAAATGCAAGAGTCAGAAAGAAGATCTGTAAATAGGGTCAGATACATGGCTTATAAGCTGCCAATGACGGGTCAAGGCTGGGGATGGGATATAGCATATAATCCTGTTCCCAACGCTGGCGGAAATCTCAGAAGTCATGATCCAACCTTTCAAACAAATCCTAAGTTAATGAAAAGCGGTCCTATAAGATTTTTGTGGGACGATGAAAGAAAGGTATGGTCGGGAGGCCCGGAAATACTGTGTGGAACTTTGGCTACAGATATCACTCCTGCGCCCTCTGTTTTATCGCCATCTAATTTTACTATGAACGTATTAAGAAAGACATCAGTAGAAAAAGGTGATGGAGCGTTGGAAGATTTAGGAGAAATTATAACCTGCTACAATAGAGATGTTAATCTCAGTGCTACCGCTGGAGAAAATGTCTTTGTTATATGCGCAAGATTAAATTACGAATGGACCCCGCTTTGGGTTAGCTGTACGGAGTAAGAAATGGGAACTAATTGTTGTAATTGCGGAGATATACGATGTGATGAAGATCGCACCCGCTTTGATATAGATCGCTATAAGGCGTCAGAAATAAAGTGCTTTACAGATTTTAGCTACAAAAAATTTGAAAGATTTGATTCGTTTGCTGGTGAAAATTTTAACGAACCAGAAAAGCTTGTAGAAGAAGAAACTATTTCTTTTGTTTCAAACGGTAGAGTTTTTGAAAATAACAAAGGTCAAAAAGAAAATTCCACTTTTTCTTTTTCACGACAAGGATACCGAGTAGTTAGATCTGAAACCTCTGTAAGAAGTAAGATAGCTCTACGTTTTGAGATAGACGATGTTTTTGATTGGGGCGAAGAAAATTCTTATGGGCATAAGCTTATAAACAGCATATACTTTAGGCCACTTACAGAGCTTCACGATGATGGGAAAGCTATAGACAAATACCAGCAGACTATAGAGGATGCTGGGGTGGGCGAGGCTATGGGTTTATCGTCTTCGCGTTCATTTTTTCCCTTTTCTCCGTTGCCAATTGGAAAAAAACAGGAGCATGATCCCGACTTAGAAAATCGAGGTATAGAATATGTGATATATAAATTGGCAGAGGATGAATCCATGCCAAGCAGTATGAAAGAGTTTGATCAAAAATTTGAATCCAATGAAAAAATACCATATCTTACAAAAAAAGTTACTAAGATTTTTGAAGGCGCTACGTTACAGGATGTAGATGGTTTCGGTAATTATGATATTTTGTTTGATCTTGTGCTTGATGGAGAGTTTAGAAATACAGGAAAAACTGGGATTGCAAAAGTAGAATTTGGTACTAGAGATATTAGATCTGATATGGAGCAAGATAAAAAAATTAAAGAGGCTGGGTTTTTTCAAGGGAGTTTTATGATTTCACCCGGACCTCAAAATAATACAGAAATACCTTATGAAAAAATTTCTTCTAATGGATCTTATGTCATATTGATAGATTGTCCAAATGTTGGAATTTCTGATAGTATTGGAAACAGAGCCTGTATTGATCTTAGAAGGATTAACGGCGTAGATTCTTATCAAATTCCTCAAAAATTTCTTAAAACAGATTTTGTGCCTGTTGATCCCGATAATCCTCTTTTGGGGAGTGAAATTGTTCAAGAGGCTATTCCTATAACAGAGGCTAGATGTGAACCTAGAGTTGATCTTCCTAATATTCAAACAGTTTTGGCTGATTTTGTTGATTTTGATTTAGAAACAACCCCTAGAAACGATCCAACTTCTCGTAACGACATGAGTCTTTTTGATGAAAAGACTATAATAGATGCATTTGGTGTCGTTAGATCTATTAGTCCTTCTCAGGGTGATTATGGTATCCAATTTCCAGAAAAAGATTTTGAGCTTGGCGACGAAAGCGGAATAGTAGATTGGCACGATAAATATAAAAGAGTAGGAAAAGGAGAATATGTTACCAAGGATTCTATGATGGACACTAGGATTAGTTTTGACAACTTTTTTAGGGGTGTTGATTATTTTTTGGCCGGGGGTAAAGTTCAACTTGAGGTTTTTAAAGAAAAAACAAACAATTTAAAATCGGGAATTGGTGAAACTTATTTAAAGACTATACATGAGCTTTCTTATGATAGAGAGCTAGAAATGATGTATGATCGCGATCCTAGTTGTTCTGATCGTTCCACCACCGCTATTAATGATATAGTATCAATAGCTACGATAGATCCTTCAAAACTTACACCAAATCCTGATCGGTTTACTAAAGGACAACCCTCTTACAAGCAGTTTTCTCCTCTTGATCATAATGGCGGGTTCCTTACTGGAAATCCACCTGATGGTTACTTTACATCTATTGAAAAAAGCAAAAGCTCGCTTCTTACAACGCCATCAAAAATAGTTAAAAGCACAGAAGCATACGAATCGTTCTTTCCGGGTGGCCCTTTTATAGATCAAACAACACCACTAGTTTCTTTGCCTTCAAAAAGATCTTTTTGGTGTACAGATTTTAAACCCGGAGGAAATCAAGCTAAATATGTACATAGATTTATGTATAGGGTTTTAGAAGGCTCTTCTAGATTCAAGAACAAAGAATATGTTTCGCAAGAGTTTCTTTCTTTGCATAGATCCAATCAGTTAATTCCGTTGGGGTCTACAGATTTAAGGGCAAATGGAAAATTAATGCCTGCTGGCTGTTTTGGAAGTAGCGCATATTATTTAACATCTCCTGTCAATGGTTTGGCTTTAATAACAGGAATTAAAACAAGAGATTTAACACGGACAGATAATTTGGTAATAGCAAGATTTCCAATTAAAAAATTTATAGGACATAGTGATGCAAGCGACATTAAATATCAAACTCAACTCACGGGAGTAGGTTCTAGATATGGCTCTGAAGACACTGGTGATCTATCAAGAATTAACTTTTTATCTACTATCTATATTAGACAATGTGTTATAGAATCGGGTTCTGGATTAGTGGATGTTGATGCTGATTTAGATCTTTTTTCTCCTAATAAAACGCACAATTATGCTTCCGTGCCTCATTATGGTCAATTTAGTCCCTCAAAATTCTCATTTAAATTAATAAATCCACAATACTTTCCTTTAGCTGTTGATATATCTGATGTAAACGATGATTGTCCTAAAGAGTGTTTTGTTATGGAGCATCCATTAGAATGGGATTTAAAACTTAGCGACTGGGATGTTGGCGAGCCTTCAGAATTATCAAATGCAACTTATACTTGTGATACTATTTTAAATCATAACATGCCTGTTTCAAAGTGGGGCGGCTCTTATACTGTTCAAAGTTCTAGCGAGCTTGTTCTTGCAAGTTATGTTTCTGAGAATAGTGTTGTTTACGCTACGGAGGGGATGGCCGCAACCTGTGAAGGAATTAAAAGAGGGAGTGCGTTCTCCAACGAAATATCAATAGTACCTGATTATTATATTAACATAGATACTTTAGGACAAACCGAGGGGCCAGTAGGAAGAGAAAGACCTCTCTGCAATTTTGGTGAAGTCTCGCAAGAAGGTCTTGAAGTTTATAAAGTTGGGCGTTCGCATAATAATAATCCGCATACATCATTTTCTCATCCAAGCTCAATTTTTGTACCATCAGAATTCGATGATGAAAATGACGCGCTTTTTGTTTATCATGGTATGGATAGGGGTTATAACGATCATTATTCTGGCTTGACTATGCGTGCTGGTATCAACGGCGGTGTAGATGAGCATCATTTTTTTCAGCACGGGTCTACCAGCTATAGTATAGATACAGGTAGTTTTATTGTTGAAAATTTTGATGATATATTCGATATAATTGATAGCAAACCTAAAGAAGTTGAAGGAAAATACGGAGAAGGTCATAAAATTTCTGTTTCAGAAGTTACTTGGCAACAAGTGCAATATGTTACTGAAAAAATGAATTTAACAAGACTTCAGGGCGGTAGATATGTAAGCGAAAGAGGGCGGCTTTCAGTAAAACCGGAAGATCTGACTTTTGATCTTGAAGAATGTAGAGACTTTATTATTGGTAAAACGTTAACTAAAGTAATTGACGATTTTGGTGAAACCGAATCTGGGGTCTATCGTGGTAGTATTGTAAGAAGTACATCAAAAGGATTAGATTTAGGATACGGATTTAAGGAAAAAGAAACAGGAACTACTCTTTTAACAGAGATAACACCCGGAGTTAGCGAGTATAAATTTGCGCTTGACAATAAAGGCAGTCAGCCAGCATGTGTTGGAAATAGATTTGGAGCAATTGTATTAAAAGAGTTGTGTAATTTTCCCTTCTATCAAGAAGGAAATATAGGGGCTGGACTCAGATTTAGAATAAATAAAGATAACCAAAGTTTTGAAAACGATATGCTTTTTGCACAAGAAATAGGTAGAGACGCAATCGGAAGCCCATTTACCCCCGACAAGGTTGCTTTTCAACCATACAATGCAATAAAAAACGGATATGCGCAATTATTATATCAACAATATATTCCCGCTGTAGATTGTCCAATTAGTAAATTTATAAATCCTAGTATGGAAAATCTTACGGGGGTTAATTCTGAAATAATTAGAAACGAAATAGCTAGTTTAATAAAAGACACAGATGTAAAAAAATATTGGTATAAAATTTTTATAGACTCTATTGTTCATAAATCTCCAAACGAAGAAGGATATAGCCAAACAGAAATAAAGTCTTTACCTACTGACACAAAAGTTCTTGAAGTCTTTGAAGATGTTCATTCGTTTATTGAAATTGATGATGACTTATTTTCAATAGCAGGGCAAGACTTTGAAGTTAAAAATGAATTTTTTAATGGTAGTGTAGAAGAAGTCTTGTTTAGAAATGGTGATTTAGTCGCAGTTGATCAAGTTATTATGAGGACAAAATTTGGAGATACAATTAGAGATGTTACTTCTCCAATACGAGGAAATATTGAAAGCATACTTTCTAAAGGAGATGAAATTTCCAACAGGGATGTATTGGCAGTCGTGAGAGAAAACAGATTAGTTAAATCTCCTGTGGCTGGTAGAATAATGGAAATTAGTAAAGAAGGAGAAATTGATGGTGAGCAGACACTTGCAAAAATTGTAAATACAACAAATATACCACAGGATTCTTATTTTTATATTGATCAAGAAGGCAATGATATTGGTCCATTTACTTCTCCAGAAGGTTTCGTATTCAAAAAGTCTACTGATGAATATGAAGTTAGAGATGAGATTGTTTTTGATTTAAAAGGCGCTATCGTAAAAGAAAACAGATTAAAAGATGTCGCTGAACAAAATTTACAGGGCGGAAATTTTCATAGATTCGCTCAAAGGGAGTTTGATAGGGGTATATACACAAAACAAACAGGCGGTAATACTTACGAAGTAAGCTTTGATGATGTAATTATCGCAACGAATTTTGAGGGCGAAATCAACGGAGTCAATACATTTAATAGAGCTAAAAACGTTGAGCAGTATAGATTTAATTCTACAGACTTTGGAATTTCTACCCTTCCTGATAAATTTATAGAGCCTGTTTCAGAATTTGTGAGCGATGATATATTGACAACCTTTACAGAGTGGAACGCTGATAAAACCCTTTCCACTTTTCCCGGCAGTATTTTTGGTCCGGCGTTTGATGTAGGTTATAATGTATTAGAGTTGCAGGCTGGTTACTATACTGCTCCTTTTGAAACTAAAGAGGGAACCGTGGAGATAACTAAAACGGCTCCAGATGTTTTTAATTTTCAGACTGGTGGTACGGATGGAAAATTTTGTTTTGAAGTTTCTTCAATATCAAGACCGCTACAATGCTCTAAGTGCAACACCGCCCCGGAAGCAATATGCGCTGACGCGATTGAAACTAGTCGAATTGAGCCAAATGATGGTACTCCGCTTCCTCAAAACAATTTCTGCGCTCCCGGAGGCTCAGAAGTAACTTTTGTTTTTGAGACCAGTAGCACCACAAACAGTAGTGAGCGATGGAATTATTTATACAAGCTAGCAGGCCAAAATCGTGGAGCATATGCACAACTTTCAACATTTTTTGGTATTTCAGATGCTTTTAATACATTTGCGTTGAACGATTTTTCTTTTACCGCTGACGATTTGTTTAAAGATACATCTGAATGGACGGGTAATCAATTTGCAAAAGTAGTTAAATATAGGAAGCTTGTAAAAAAGTCTGAATTTTCTAAATGCGAAAATCTTCCAAATGTGATGTTTGATTATTCTAATTTAGTTAATCTTTCTGAATTTTCAGAAGGCGGTTCACCAGAAGCTCATATAACTACAGAAGTTGAGTTTAGAGATCTGCCTCTTAATTTAACTAGCGATAAAATAAGACATGGTTCAGACGGTGATATAATAAACGAGACTATATTTCCTACAGATCAACAATTATCTTCTGTAAAAAGTATACTTGATCAAGTTCCTGAAACCGTTTCAAGAAGGGTTTTTCCGTCCTTCTTTAGCCCGCAGACCTCCGCTTTTCCTGCGCCTTTAAATAAAAACAGGCGCGGCATTGCTGATTCAGCAAATAGCTTATATTTAGACACATATGATTTTTTTCCTACGGATAAGTATAAAAACGAGATAGATAGGATACACGACCTTTTAACATTTTTTGGAGCTAGTCTTGAGCTTAGTACTATTACACACGGAATACAGGGGGGTATAGCCCAGCTTTTATATGCGCATTTATATGGAAGGCGCGGAACCACCGGATGGAATATAAGCCAATCATCAAACTCTGTTAGACCTCCTGATGATGAAAAACTTAGTGAGGGGCGCACTATAGGAGGAGCTTGCAAAGTCTCTGCTCTTGGCATCCCCATGCCTCCGGGGGATTCTTTGCTTGCGCCAAATATAGATACTTGTTGTACGGGTCCATACCATATAGGAAGCCTTATAGCTTATTCTACAGGTCAAAGCGTTTTTAGGTTAGCGAATTCTAATTCTCAAGGCGAAGCTGATGTTGCGTCATCTTGCTCAGGTTTTATCTTCGCTGCTACTCCTTTTTTTGATCAAATTAGATGGGGAACGGGTGGTATTTGCAATTTAAAAGAGGTTGGATTTGATTTTTCTGGATCTTGTCTAGGGTATGACTTAAATAAGCGCAGTCTTGGACCTAACGTTTCTCCACGTAATATTAATGAAAATCAAGTGGGATTTACTGCCGGAAAGTCTTTTAAAGATGTTTATGGTTCATCATCAAATGGAGATTTATTTTTCAGCAATCCGATAAGTCTTTATGATACTCATGACCCCTTTTCTTTTGAGCCATTTGCCGACCCTTCTCCCGGAGCAGCGATGCGAGCTTCGGTAAATAGAACACTCCCTTTGACTTTGGCGGTAAATATAAAAAGAAAAATAGTTCCTTTAAGTGAATACTTTTTTATAATAGGCGATGCAAAGTCTGAAGATCAGTTACTAACTTTACCACAAGAAAATGAATAATGAGAATGTAAAATGGGATATAGTCATAGAGAAACATGTAAAAACTGTGAAAGACAGAATTTAGATATAGACTTTAGTAAAGAGCAGTATTCAAAAAATTTAGAAAATCACCAGCCTGTCGCCAACGATCAAAAGCCTCCAAATATATTTAGAAAAGCCGCTAATTTTGCAAAAGCTTCTGTTGACTATGCGGCTTCAGGCTTTGAGAACGTATCAGAAAATGTTAAGTCTCACAGAATGAAAATTTGTAATAATTGTGAGTTTATGATAGGCCCATCTCACGACCCAACCTGTAGTCGGTGCGGGTGTTATTTGAATCTTAAAACATCTTGGGCCTCACAATCCTGTCCTATTGGAAAATGGGGCGCTTTAAACCAAAATCAATCTGGAGGATGTAAATCTTGCGGAAAGAAAAAAACCTAATTTTACTAATAATTGTGTATCTTATATAGACAGACCTTAATCAAGGAGAATTTCAATGGCGATTATAGACTTTCAGGTAAACTACAGCAACCAAATGGTTCCAGATACAGAAACCTTGTCGGGTTCCGGTCTTGGATTTTTCGGCGCTACTGCTGGATCTTCTGTGCAAATTGGTGCATTTCAAGATGGTACATTCATCTCAAATGGTGACGGAAGCGAAACCAAAGGCCAGACTAACAATGTTAAGTATAGATCTTCAGTATTTCCTAGCGGTCAGTGTACCGTAGGTAGCGCTGGTGCTGCTACATTTAATGTAGGTCTTAGCGGTGTCGTAAGTTATCAAACTACGCTTGGTATCAGATTTGGTCACACAACCCCTGTGAAAACACAAAACTGCCAGCTAAGAATTTACGACAGAACCAATATTAATAGTCCTGCAAGTGGCGTAAATACTAAAGTTGCAGAAGTTGTAAACTGGAATGGCTCAAATCCAATTTCTCAAGGTGCTGATGGAGTGGCTTCTAATCATGTGGGAAGTGGTGACGCATTTTGGTGGGGAGAGCCTTGGCCTGCGCAGTTGGTTTCCGCCCAAAACTTCTATGAGAACAGTCTTGGTACAAAGTTTTACAACGGTCTAGATACCGCTGCTGTTGTTAACGGTGATAGCAGAGTCGGAAATGGTGTTGCCGTTGGTGATGACGAAACTGTTGGTGGAACTGGTATTATTGTTCCTCTCCTAGACTCTCCCGGAAGCGGTCAGAAGGGTCTTCAGGAAATTGCTTCGGCCACAACAAGCCCAGATGGAACTATTCCCGGATTAATATGGCCTAAATGGTCGCAGTATATAGATTCTACCAAGCAAAACACGATTTATCATCCCGGAATCGGAACTTATGATGGCGATTCTACAAATGGCAAGAAGCTTACATTTGGTGGAACTGGTGTTCACACTCATCATACTTGGTGCGTTGCGCTTTCGGCTAGCCCGCTTGCGATTGGCTCCAAAGAACAGTTTGGTCTTTATGTGGCTTTAGAATATCTATAAGGTCTGTCATTTGATTCATAAAGACAAAAAGAAACCCCGCTTTTCACGGCGGGGTTATTTTTTAGGATGGTAATATGAATTATGATCTGGTCATAATGATACATTGAATCCTAAATTATTCTACTTGCTTGGTTTTGGGATTCCATTTTGTCCAGCCTCTGTCTGGAAGCCAATTTCCTTCAGCGTCTTTTCTTCTTGGGAACAGGCCGCCACCCTTTTTATTAGCTCCAAATGCTAGTTTAGCGCCACAGTCCATGCACCTAAGCTCGTAATATTCGTTGCCATCGTTTTCACGAACAACAAATCTTAGGTTTTCAGATCCGCATTTGCCACATTTGGTTTCACCAAACACTTCTTGGAATGTAGACAATTGATTGAATACATCCTTGACGGTATCGCACTCAAATTCTACACTAAGGTTCCCCAGTTTGTAATTTAACTTCATCATTCTCTCCAGTTTGAGTTGTACCCCACTATCTTAGCGGGAGTAGGTTTACTTTTATTTTGATATTCATTTAGCATAGCAAGCATCTTAGATGCTGTTTTCTTGCTAACCTCCTGTATGTTTTCGTAGGTTTTTTCTCCTGAATTAATAAATTCAAAAACACCAATATCCAACTGTCTACATTTACCATCAATAAAATTGATCTGCGGTAGACTAATTGGATCTTCTTCATTCCATTCTCCTGTAGTGGGCTTAGATGCGATAGACTGTCGCACGATAGCTACAACATCCTTGTTCCTTGGGATCTCTTCTGCGGCTACACAGCGAACTTTAAGAGCCTTTCTCAAGCACCTTCCTTCTGCCTTGGTGCTAGCCGTAGCAGCGGGATGGGCGCAAAATAGGTCGTCTGAGTTGCCATGCCAACAGTCTGCCGCATCTCCATAAGTTCTCAACTGTCCTGAGTTCATCCAATCAATAACGACCTCAAACACAACAGTGGCCCTACCGGGACCGTTGGGATCGTCAGACGCTATAACGTGAACTGGTCGGCTCACCAGTATGTCTCCCAGTAGTTCCTCTGCGACTCTACGCAGTCCTGTAGTAAGAGGGTTTCCATTATACATTTCTGAATCATGAAACTTGCTCATTACATAGTCATGCCACTCCGAAGATCCATATGCAGGCATAGTCATATCTGGCTCAGTATCCTTTTCCTTCTCAAGAGCCTCTTTGTCAAACAGATCTGTACTTAAATCCTCACTCATTTCCTATCTCCAATTCAATGAAACGTTTATTCTTAGTTGGAAACTTGTCCTGTATTTTCCCAACCTGTTCCGAGACTAAATCCCACAATCTTCTTTCTACGGCGCGAGATATATTCTTGCAAAGATATCTAACTCTAACAACACAAAACCCCTTAGAAATCAAAAGTCCGTTCTTAATAGAGTCAAACTTAATAACTTCCTGTAGCTTCTTTTCTCCAAATACCGGAAGAAAGTGTTGTGGCCCATCTATCTCTATTATAGTGTTTATTTGAGGTAAAAACAAGTCAATTTCAAAATTACCCTCAACAAGATCTTTCTTGTGTAGGACAACATCGTAACCCATTTCATTAAGCTTTCTCTCTAAAAACTTCTCTGCTTTAGAGCCTTCTATAGCAGCAATTCTAAGGGCGCGACCAGCCTTCTCCATCATTTCTCTTTTTTTATCTGCTGGAATTTTTTCCCATCTTTCTTTTGCTTGCTTGGAAAACTTTTCCCTGTCTTCGTCAGAGGTATTCTTCCAGCTAAGTTCTTTACCTCTACTGATCTTGTTCTTGTCTTCCTCCGACCTCTTTTCGCCCTTCGTGGGATGTTTACTGCGTCCCGTTTTGATGGCGTTAGCTTGAGCCTCAGAGCGCGTCCTCATCGTTACTCCGTTCTTTTTTAGTATCCTTTCTATCTTTTTTGGATACGTGCCTAGCTCTTTTGCTATAGAGTAGGTGCTGCTGTTTTCTTGGTATTTTTTCAATACATATCCTTCGTCTATTTTAGCCATCTTCTTTCTCCAATAGGTCTAATAGTTGTTCTTTATTCCAATCTTCTACTACGCCAATAGGTTTTTTGTTGCAGAAGTTCTCTATAATCTGAGCATGTGATTTACTTCGCGTTATAATTTTCAATCTTTTGTCTAGGAGTATCTTGCAGGCTTGAGAATAGTTCATTGGCCTAGCCAGCCACTCTAAATCCCATAGATACAGATATTTTTTAGAGTTGTTATTAGATTTCAATAAAGTCTCAGCTTCTGCTATACTAGTTGATATGGCTATGCCAAAGTAATCTGAGAAGAAAGAAACGCTAGAGCAGGAAAATAAGGGTTTAGTTACCGGCATCCCTATATTACACAAAAAAGCCGAACAAGAAAAATTAGGGTTTCTTGATAGTTCGTTAAAATTTTTAATAAAGTAAAAAGCCTTTTGGGACGGCCCTAAATCCTCTAGTACTGCTGTGATATTAATCATTAAATTTCCTTATATTATCTATAATATATTTTACTTCTGACTCAGTTAGTCGTTCGTGAAATGGGATACTAACCGTTTGCTTTTCTTCTGATTCTGACTTAGGCATAGGTTTATACTTAACTATATTTCTTAACAGTGGACTTTTGTGAAAAGCTTTATAATGTATTCCACACTGGATTCCTACACGCTTCATTTGCTTTATAAATTCAAAATTATCTTTTACTCTTATTCTATATAGATGTAGGCTTATATTATGATAGCCTAATTCCGCATTAAAAGCATTTCTAATATCGTTTATCTTCTCCTTTTTATCATCTAATTTCTTGAAGTTTTCATACGCTATTTTGGCTTGTATTGAGCTACCATGCATTTTATATCCAAACATTATCTGCTCTCTTTCCCAAGCGTTTTCAGATGGTTTAGTTCCATTTAAAACCATAGCTTTGTATTTATCTATCGTGTATTTATTGTCAGACACAACCATGCCTCCATCACAGCCTCCTACGGGCTTTGTTGGGTAAAAACTAAATACCATAACATCTGTACCATTTGCTACTTGGGAATACTGGTTTCTGCTTACTCTTTGTGCAGAGTCCCAAATGCCGGGATGTAATTGATACATATCACCAACCCAGTCGATGTCATCGTAAAACTCTATATTATTTCCAGAGTTTACTATTAAATTTGGTACAACCGGTGGCATGATGCTTGGTATTTTTACTGTCGTGTTTAAACCCTTTAAGGAAAGATAAAGCAAACTAGAGGCGCTATTTGTAAAACATGAATACTTTGCTCCTACGTATTCTGCAAAAGCCTGTTCAAACTCTTCAACTATTTCTCCATGAAGAATATGACCAAGGTCGTTTGTATTTATGGTAT
>MDTG01435826.1_pt1 | contig 36159 bp, 32 predicted proteins | sample 811421 | NCBI WGS metagenome assembly MDTG01 (sample SAMN05326645, study PRJNA326480) | marine metagenome | isolation source: seawater | place: Pacific Ocean: South East | collected 2011
AACAATACCTTGGAACTGTTTTTCCATTGAATTAAATTCATCATTTTTATTAGCGACAATACCTTGGAACTGTTTTTCCATTGAATTAAATTCATCATTTTTATTAGCGACAATACCTTGGAACTGAAAGTGTTGGATATTTTTTTCATTTATAAAAGTCGTAGACGATTCTAAAAAATAATCAAAAATATTATTCATTAAGTCAATTCTTGGTTTTAATTCTTTTAAACCAGTTTTTTTATTATTACATAGATTTTTGATTATATTAAAAATTTCAATAGATAAATTATTAAGAGGTTTAGAATCAAATTTTTTATCTGAGATATGATGATTTAAATTCTTATTAATAAAAGCTTTTTTCAATACATTAAACTTTTTATTATTAAAAGTTAAATTGAGATTATCAGACAATTTTTTTAAAAAATATTTTGGATTATTTAAAAAACTCTCATATTCTATGACGGTAAAATTAATTTCTTTAGTTTCAAGTATATCCAGAAAATTAGAGTGATAAAAATTTGTGAGCAATAAAGAGAAATCGATGTCAAAATGATCTCTTTTTTCTAAAGACTTAGAAATGCTTGATGGGTTTCTTAAGCAGTAGATAATATGAAAATCAATACCACAGTTTTCAAACACCGTTACCCAAAAACGTATCAGTAAGGTACATGCAGGATCTTTAAGTGCTAGTATGTTATTCTTAATTTTTTTATGGATTAATTCTTCTGCCTCTTTAATTAATTTTTTAGAAAATTTAAGATTTTCTATTCTTTTTTTTGAAGTTTGATACCAAGATTGTTTGTTATAAGTTAAAAGTTTTTTATTAAAGTCATTAAAATCTTTATCTTCAAAAAAACCATGAAGGTTAACATCTCTAATTGTCTCTATGAAATTTGACCCAATTGGTACATTCAAACACTCCAAGGACTTCGTAATAATTGAAGTTCCACTTCTATGCATGCCTATAACTAATATAATTTTATTTTTCATTTTGTTTTGATCTTTATTGAATCCAATAACTTTTATATCATACTACTTCAATTTTTTAAAAACTTTTGCTTAATGTGTTAAATAAACAGCATCTTGTTTTTTGCATTAGCGGCACATACTTTAAGTTGATTTTAGGTCAGTTGACTTAATTCACATTAAATTTGATTTAAGATAATACTTACCAATAATGCTAAATTACCTTTTTTTGAAAATCTAAAAATACCAAGCTTTAAAACTTGTAAACGCTTAAATAAATTACTGTGATTTTTATTTTTAAAAAAGTTGTTTAAAATAATTTGATTATCTTTTGAAAGCAAAAATTTATTCTCTAAAAGAAATCTTAGTTGTATATTTAATGATTTTTTATAAGTGCCATCAAAATGGTGTAGTATTCTTTTAAAAACAGAAAAAAAAGAATTTTGGGCTCCTATTAAATTATTATCATGTTGCCGGTAATAGATTGATGGATTTTGATCGTAATACACAAAACCTTCACTGCCAGTAATAACCTGATATATTAACCAATCGTGAGAAGTTAAATTAGTAATGTTGGATTTTTCAATTAACTTTTTACATTTGTTATTAAAAAGAATAGTATTTCCAGACATAATATTTTGAATTAAAGCATTTTTAAAGTTTGGTCTAATATTTATTTTTTTTGAAAAACCAATCTTTTCATCCTCACTATTAATTAAAATGGATCTACTACAGTATGCAGCCGGTAGGTTTGTGTTTATGTTCTTTATATATAAAATAGCTTTAGCAAGTTTATCATTCTTCCATATATCATCTTGATCGGAAAAAGCGAAATAATCTGCTTTAATATTTTTATTTTTAATCATACTTAAAAAGTTTAAAGCGTAATTACCTAAATTTGGACCACGTAAAATTTTAATTTTATCACAATTCATTTTTTTTATTACATTTAAAGTATTGTCTGTTGATCCATCATCAGATATCCATAATAACCAATTTTTATGAGTTTGATTAATAATAGATTTTAATTGTTTCTCTAGGTACTGTTCTCCCATAAAAGATGACATCAAAATTGCAACTTTTTTCATATTTAATCCAAAGATCACTTAATGTTTGTTTGTCGAATTAAGTCTGAAATTAGTCCTATACCAAAGTTAAGAATCCCCGTAGATAATAAAAGAAATGAAGGAACAATTAAGTCCAAAGAAGTAATAAAGTTTAAAACAAATAACAAAATAGCCGTCATAAAACAAATAATTGTAATTAATAGGAAAATTTTTAAGGGATTATATAAAACAATTGCTTGAATAATAAATTGAAGTGTTCTTAAGGAGTCCCTCCATAACTTTACATGTGTTTTACCAATTCTTTTTTCATAATCAACTTCAACATATTTAACAAATCTTCCTGTTAACATATACGCAAGTGTGAGGGATGTTGTGAAACTAAATGTGTTACATAACTTATCCAAAAAAATTAATGAGTCATTTTTTTTAAAAACTCTTAATCCTGAATTAATATCTGGTATAGATCTACCTGCAGTCCACTCTACAAGAAACCGTAGCAATATTCTTAAAGGCCATTTTAAAAATGATTCTTTATATTTAGGCCCAGTTCTTGCAGCCACAACCATGTCATAACCTTTGTTAAACTCCGATATAAGATTTCTCACTTCATTAATAGGATATGATCCATCACAATCAACAATAACAATTGTATCAAATTTAGAGTTAATAATTCCTGTTTTAAGCGATTTACCATAACCCAAATTATGTGGATGACTAATAATTTTGCAATCTAACTTTTTACCAATTGCTAAAGTTTGATCAGTTGAGCCGTCGTTGACTACTATGATTTCAAAATCCACCTTTTTGTGGAGGTGAGAACACAATGTTTCTACAGTATTTTTAATTGAATTTTCTTCGTTATACGCAGGAATAATTACAGTTATCATCATTACTCTTCCTATTATGTTATTATTTAGAATATATATTTTCTAACCATTTACTATAACAAAGTATTCCAAAAATTTTATACCCATTGTCTTCTTTGTAGTTTTTATGATCATTCCACAAGTCTTCAATAACATTCTCATCAAAGTAAGTTTTTATTTTCTGAGATGATGTAAGGTCTCTAGCATATTCGTATAAAGGGCCTAAAAGCCAATTTGAAACAGGAGCATTGAAACCCTTTTTGCTTCTGCTAATAATTGTCCTTGGTATTCTTCCATTTTGACTTCTTTTTAGTATATATTTAGTATTAAAATTATTCAACTTGTATTGATGTGGTAATTGAGCGCAGAACTCAACAATATTATGATCTAAAAAAGGAGCTCTAGTTTCCAAGCTATTACCCATAGAAGCTCTATCACTTTTTACCAGAATATCATTTGGCAACCACGTTTTACAGTCTACATATAAATTTTTGTCTAGCTTGTTACAATTTTTAACATCTTCGTACAAATCTTTAACATCTTGAAATATATCAAAGTTCTGAAATGAGTTTTTTAGATCTTTATTTAGGATATTATAGATTTCATTTTTATCTAGTATGGTTTTCCAATAAAAATGAGATTCTTCATCATTTAATCCATGACCTTTAAAGAATTTCTTTAATTTATATTCCATGCTAACTTTATTATGAGAAGTAGGAAGGAGATTTTCAATTATTTTTAATATTAACTTAACACCTTTGTTAGGAAAATATGAAAACACATTATGAAGTTTGTCTGCTTTATAAGTCTCATATCCAGCCAAAATTTCATCAGCACCATCTCCAGTAAGAGCAACTTTAACATAAGACCGAACAAATTTACTTAATTCAAAAGTAGGAATAGTAGAAGTGTCTGCCATAGGTTCGCACATATTTCTACAACAATCTTCAAAAATTTTAATGATGTCAGTATCAATAGTTTTATCTTGGTGAAAAACTTTTAAAAATTGTGCAGCTTCTTTTGCATATGTCAATTCATCAAAAGACTCTCTACTAAAACCGGCAGAAAATGTTTTAATTTTATTTTCATGAGTAAATTTTTTCATGCTTGAAACAACTGTAGATGAATCAAGTCCACCAGACAAAAAGGCTCCAATAGGAACATCAGCAAGCATTCTTATTTTGACAGAGTTATCTAACAATTCTAGAAATTGTTCTTTCAATTCGTTAAAATCAGAAGTTACTTTTTCTTTCTTATAGAATTCAGATAAATTCCAATATTGCTTTATTTTTATAGGTTCATTTTTCTTAAAAATTAGTATTGAAGCTGGAGGTAATTTGTTTACACTTTTGATCATACATCTATTTGTAAGAGTGTAATTTAAATTTAAATACTGAAACAAAGCATTATTATCTATATTTCTGTTGATGGATTGATGTTGCAATAAAGACTTCAGTTCAGAAGAAAAAATGAGATTGTTATCACTATAATTATAATATAAGGGTTTTTCTCCCATTCTATCCCTAGCTAATACAAGCTGTTTTTTTATTGTATCCCATATAGCCAAGGCAAACATTCCATTTAATTTTTCAACAAATGACAATCCCCAACATTTGTAGGCATTAATTATTACTTCGGTGTCACTATTTGAAAAAAACTTGAACCCCTTAAGGATAAGTTCTTTTTTAAGACTCAGAAAATTATAAATCTCGCCATTGAAAACAATCCAAATTGTTTTATTTTTGTCACTCATTGGCTGATTTCCATTTTTAGATAAATCTAAAATGCTTAATCTTCTATGACCTAAAACTATATTATCTAAAATTTTTATGGCCCCAAAGTCAGGTCCTCTATGAATTAGTTGTTCATTCATTTTTTTTACTATGCTAGCATTAGGATTTTGTTTCCATGAGGCCCAGCCTGTAATTCCACACATTAGATCAACCTTATTCAAAAATTATTTAATACAAAATATTACTGGGTATTTCAAAATAATTAAAATCACTAGTAAAATTATTATTGTTGACTTTAATTTTAATTTTTTTGGGTTTTTTATCTAAAAGCCACCAAAATAAAAGACGATCAACTAGAATGTCGTAATTAAAATAGTCAGATTTTACTTCTAATAATATTTCTACTATTTGATCATCAAAATGAAGTGTCAAATTTATATCTTGTGTTTTGACAGATTTTGTAGTCTTGATACTCAAAACAGGTCTGCATTTATTAGAATATTTGAAACATTCTTTATCTTTTTTAATATTTGATGCGCCAGGTATAAACCCTAAATTGATTTTTTTTGTGAAATTATTTTTCCAATATTCTTTATCCATAGATGATACGTCCAAATTTTTTATGAGTAAGTCAAATCCAGCAACCGATTTGTAAAAACTATAATTTTTTACAATATATTCGTATATAATTGGAGATCTAACTATATTGGGTATTAAATCAAAGTTTTTCTTGGTTTTGTCCCATATAATAAATTTCGGATCATTATTTTTTAACCAATTAACATTCTGTTTCTGTGAGTAAACTGCAGAAGCATTATACAGATTAATATTATAAGGAGGTTTTTGATCTAAGAGGACATAGAGTATAGAATTATCATTTAAAACATATACTTTCTCGTTTTCATTTATTTTAGCCTTTAAGAAATAAACTAAATTTAATTCATTTTTAAATGAAGTAAATTTTTCTTGTGAATATTGACTGTCATTTAGTTCTTTGATTAGATTGCTATCAGTAGCAAAGAGATCATAATTAGAATGTATCATGTTTGGCAAATTTTTGGTTTTATTAACTAAATAGTCGACATAATTGTGATTGTTAAAAAATATCATTATTAATCCAAAACATATTCCTAAAATACTCATAGTGAATTTATTTTGAACTCTTGACAGGTAAAGATAGAAAATAATTAAAATAATATTTGGTAAAATAAAAAGTTGCCAATCCATTGATCTTACCTGGTGTTTTGTTAATAGTATTATGCCAATAAGACCAATAGAAATTAATGATATTTGAAAATTTCTATCAATTAAAGATAAATTTGAGAAGTGCAATACACCTACAGTTATAGCAAAAAAAGGAGACATCACTAAGATTATTTTTAATGGATCTCCTAAAAGGTTTGCTGGCTCTGAGCTTATAATAGCCTGGTCTTTTATATTGATATAAAATTCTATTAAATTTAATAAAAAACCGTTACTTTCTGCAAAAAATAAGATAATTAATGTGAAAATTAACAAAGGGAAAAAATCAACAAAAAGTTTTTTTAGTGCTAGATAAGTGTTTTTAATAACAAAGCAGTCAAGTATGATTTTAAATAATATAGCAGGTGCGCTGTAAATTATTAAAGTAGGCTCAAAAAATAGAACCATACACCCATTAATCCAAAAAAGAAGTCTTTGAGTTGAAAAAAAATTATGACTAGAATTGATACATAAGTATGAAAGACAAACAGTAAAAGATAATAAATATCTTGACGCACCCCAGAAAAGCTTGGTTTCCTCACCATATATTAAAATACTAATGATGATTATATATATATATAACTTCCTTTGAAATAAAATATATAAACTTGTCCCTAATGATCCATAAATTAATGTTTTATATATCCATAAAAAAATATCGCCGTAAGGAGAGTTTATATAAAAGATTGATCTCCCACCATAAGGGTACCAAAAATCCTTAAATGGTAGCAAGCCATCATTAATCATATATTTCCATGTATTAATATTGTTAGAATCCCAGTCTTTACTGAAACCATTAGAAATTGATGTTTGAACAATTAACAATAAATTTGGAGTTAAAAGCAGAAAAGCTGAAATAAACAAAACAAAAATTGCAGTTGTTCTTTGATTAAAATTAACGTTATTTTCCATTTTGGTCTGGGAAAAAATGAGTTGATTTGTCCTAATTCGAATAAAAAAGGATACAAGTAATACAACAATTAACGACATAAAAATACTTAATAGATTAGGTGAGTTTGATAAACCATTATAGACAGCTCTTCCTATCGTAGTGTGGACAGGACTAAATCCAAAATTAAAGCTCAAAATAAAGTTAAATATCAAATAACAAGAAGACATGATAAATAAAATAGAAATAACAATTTTATAACTATAATTAATACGAAAAAATTCGGCACTTAGAAAAAACAAACATAATAAGGAAATTAATAAGCTTCCAGGTTTGTATTTATTAACCATATCTAAAAGAATATTTACAATTTTAAATTCAGTGTCGATTGCAATTTTTTCTCCGGTTAAAAAGTAAGGATCATTTCCAATTACTTGAAATTCTAATTGATTACTGTTTGTATTCGTAAATTTTATATCTTTTTTACCCCAGGTTATAACTTTTTCTGGTTTAATTTTGTGGAAAATCTCATTTTTATTTTTAAAAAAAAGATTCTTAATTTCAACTATATTATTAAGGGTTTTGGGTGGATCTATTCTCAGTAATTTAATGTCCTGAGTTAAATTATCTACTACTATGATTTTATTTTCATTTTCTTTCACTTGAAACATGTGAGGCGATGAGAAATTGTTTATATAAACATGAACATTACCAGAAATCTTGCTTTTAATTTCAAAGCTAAATTTACTAACATCTTTTACAAAAGTATTAATTAAAATAAAAAATAACAGAGATGTAAAAGCAAATGAGATAAAAAAATAATTATATCGTAATTTAATTAGATAATTTAATAGCATATTTTTTCGTCTTTATTGAGCTTTGTAAAAAAGTTATTCTTGTTTAGTCTCTTAAATATATGTATTTTATAAATAAAAAATAGCTAAAATAATATCTATAAGGGCGAAGTAGTAGCATAATGTTAAAAAAATGTCGAGCTTGTGGAAGCACAGAAGTTGAGATAATTTTGGACTTGGGAATGATGCCATTAGCAGGTGGATTTTTAAATGATAAGTCAGAATTTTCTAATGAAGTAAAATATGATCTTAAAACATATATTTGTAATCATTGTTCTTTAATACAAATATTAGATCCCGTAGATCCCAAAATACTTTTCACTGATTATTCATTTTCTTCAAGTACTGTTTTGCCTTTAGTAAAACATTTTGAAGATTTTGCTGAATGGATTGTAAGTAAATATAAACCTCGTTCTGTTTTAGAGTTTGGGTGTAACGATGGTATTTTATTAGATCCATTAAAAAAACTAGGCATAGAAGTTTTTGGAGTTGATGCCTCTCCTAACATCGTACAAGTTGCTCAAAAAAAAGGATTGGATGTTACTCATGCCTTTTTTGATTTTCAATTTGCAAAAAAACATTTAATGAGTAATCAAAAAGTAGATGTTATTTCAGGAAGTAATGCATTTGCCCATAACGATAAACCTGAAACTATTTTAGAAGCAGCTAAATCTCTGCTAAATAATGATGGAACTTTAATACTTGAATTTATGTATGCTGGTGACTTGTTTGAACAAGTCCAGTGGGATACTTTGTATCATGAACATCTAACGTTTTATAGCTTGGCCAATATATCAAAATTATTGGAGAAACATGGGTTTTATGTTTTTGACGCTATTAGATTAACAATGCATGGTGGATCATTAAGAATTTCAGCAAAAACCCATAACAAAATTGCTAAAAGTAATAGTTATTTGAAAATACAAGATTATGAAAAAAATATTCTACTTAATGAACCTGATACCTGGAAGTCATTTGGAATTTTTGTTAACAGGAAAATAAATATTGTTAAGGAAGTGCTCTATAATTTATCCAAAAACAATTCTATATGGGCTTATGGTGCCGCTGGTAAAGCTACTATGTGGGTAAATGCATGTGAATTAAGTTTTTTAGAAGCTGTTGTAGACGCTTCTCCTTTGAGAGCTAACAAATTTATGCCTGGAACACACACTCCAATTGTTTTTCCAGAAAAATTTAAATTAAAAAAACCAGAATATACTTTCATAACAGCATGGAATTACGCTGAAAATATAAAAAAAAATGAGGACTGGTACAAAGGTCTATGGGCTACACCCCTTCCAAACTTGATGTTTTTTTAAAGAAACTGAGATGAAAAGAAATAATTTAATTGTTTTTGGTTCTGAGGGCATGCTTGGAAATATGCTGATTAAGTATATGGATACAAGGTATAATATTTTAAAAATAAATCGTGCAGTCTTCGATGCAAATCTAAATATGAATAAAATTGATGATTTAATAAAAACACATTTAGACGCTACAATTATAAATTGTATTGGAGTAACTCAAGATAAAATTATTTCTAAAAATTCTATAAATTTAGCCCAGACTATTGATATAAATTCAAAATTTCCACACATTTTGTCAAGTATAGCTAATAAATATAATTGTAGAACCATTCACATTTCTACTGATGCTGTCTTCGACAAAAATTGTGGCATAGTTAGTGAAAAACATACGCCTAATCCAGATAATTTTTATGGATTAACTAAATTAATAGGTGAACCAATAAACCCTCAATCTTTGACAGTTCGCACTTCGATAATTGGCCCAGCTATAGACATTAATAACAAAAGTTTATGGAATTGGCTAATAAATGAAAAAAAAATAGAGATTAATGGATATATAAATTCAATTTGGTCTGGTTGTACTACTTTACAATTGTCCGAATTCATAGAAACTTTGATTGATAAAAAGACATTCTTTGATTATAGAAATAAAACTACTGTAATTCATTTTTGTCCAAATTCACCAATCACAAAATTCGAATTAATAAAAAAAATTGTAGATGAATTAAAATTAAATTTAAAGGTCATCAAATCAAAAAAAGAACAAAACGAATGTAGGATATTAAAAAGTGAATTTTACCAACGTTCTAACCAGATACAAGACGATTGGTCCTTTGAAATTAAAAGATTAAACCATTTTCAGAAGTAATATTATAAAAATATGGCAAAATATAAACTATCGATTATCGTACCTGTTTACAATGAAGAACAAGATATCGTCAATAATTTAAGAAAAATTAGTCGGGAAGTTTTAAAATTGAAAGCTGATATTGGATTATTTATTGTAAATGATGGCAGTACTGATAATACTAGAATTTTACTAGGCAAATTAGAGAATAAGTTAAATTTTTTCTTAATCAATCAAAATAATAAAGGATATGGTGGTGCTATAAAAATAGGAGCAAAAAAAGCTTTTGAACAAGGTTATGATTATGGTTTGTTTATGGATAGCGATTTAACAAACCCACCCGAATTTATTAAAGATTTTTTAAATTTGATAACCAGTGGGTATGATATTATTAAAGCAGACAGATTTTTAAAAAAAAGCAATATGTCTGAAGTTCCTTTTAAAAGAAGAATGTTTTCAATAGGAGCTAATTTTGTAGCCTCTTTGTGTTTTCGTTTAGGAATAAGAGATTATACCAATGGTTTTAGAGCAATAAACTTAAAAAAATTTCTATCAATGAAACTCAAAGAAAATCATTTTCCAATTATAATGGAAGAAATGTATTATGTTAAAAAATTTAATTTAAAAATAACTAACATAACTACAACATTAAAATCAAGGCTAGAAGGATCCAAAAAATCATCTTTTGAATATGATATTAAGACTTTAACTAGTTACTTAAAGTACTGTATAATGTCGATAAAATAAATTGGTTAAAACTTACCAATTAGCTGACGATTAGAAAAAATTAGTAATATTCTGTCATCGTTATTAATAATTTTGTCAATCTTTAATGAAAAACCTAAATTAATTTTATCTTTAAATTTAAATGTTTCAAGGACATCATCTCTAAGTATATTTATTTTTGAATGATTATTATATTTACCACCAATTAAAGCCACAATGTGAGTAGGATGAAAAAATGTCTTTCTATCTATTACCCACCCACTTATTGTCACCTTGTCTCTAATTATGCTTTCGTTTTCTATTGTTAACTCAGAGGTTTGCTTGTATTTAAGTAATTTATCATTTATGTAAATAAGATTGTCTTTTTCGGTTAATTTCTTGAATTCCAATTCTTTCGGATCAATTAATTTCTTGATAGTCTTTTTGAAGAAACTTAGGTATTTTTTTATTATTGACTTCATAAACAATGTAAAAGGGATCTTTTTTTTATTTTTGAACAAAGGACAATTTAGACACATTTCATCGTAATTATCAGTAATTAATCTTTCACGTAACTCTTTAATCTCGCGTCCATTCCATATTTCTTCAGCAGTTAGAAATTTAAGGTTCCCAACTAGTTGTCCATTCGAACAAGCATAAACGTTTCCATCCATCTGAATCTTAAGTTGATGAAAAGGCTGTGTACATTCAGATGGCATTTTCAAATTCAGAGAGATAAGGCATATTAATTTTCATCTTAAAAGATTTTGCAAGCTTATTAGCTTCTTTTAAAATTGGCAGTATAGTATTAAGATGTTTTTTGGGATTGTTATCTATAATGTAATCATCCCATTCCTCTTGATGATGGATGATTCTAAGTGCGTCAACTGTCACAGCTTCTGCTCCAACACGATTGGCAAACTCAATAACAGGTAATAACTCATTCTCATTATCTTTTCCTAAAATAAATCCTATGTGAATTTGGGGATAAGAAATATTTAATTTTAATTTAGCTTCATTAATATTAATTAAGTTTGCATATGTCTTTTCACTTTTTTGATGACCTCTTTCAAGATTTGGGCCATCTATAGAGATTGATAGGACATCTAATCGTGAATCAATTAATTTTTTAATATTTTTTCTATTAAATAAAACACCGTTAGAAGTTGTTCCAATCTCACTTTTTGGACAGTTATCTTTTAATAATTTTATTATCTCAAACATATTTGGATGCATAAAAGGTTCACCATAACCTAATAAATAAATTTTAGAAGCTTCTTTTGCAATTGGCAAAAGTCTTTCTATAAAATCCATAGGTATATGAGGTTTCTCTGGCATAACAAAATCTGGTGCGTTCTGATGACACATTTTACATGTAAGGTTACACAAATAAGTCGTGTCAATTACTAATGAGTCAGGTAGAGAATTTGCAACATGTTTATTCATAACTACATCCATTATATAAATAAATAATTAATTAATTAATTAATTAGTTAATTAGTTAATTAGTTAATAAATTGTAAATTAATTTAGTGCAAGATTAAAGTGAAAATTTTCTAGCAATTCTATCAGCATTTGCCATAATAGTAAAAGTTAAATTTTTAGCTGGAGTATTTTTCAAACAAGACCCATCTACTAAATATACTCCTTTTGAGCCTTTCAATTCGCCATTTTCAGAAGTATGAATCCCCATAGGCAAAGTTGATGCATAATGAACGTCAGCTCCAGGTTTGGAAAGCTGGAAGGATCCAGGAATTAAAAATGCACCTAATTTTCTAAAACTTGTTGTAATAACTTTTCTAATTTCCTTGAATTCTCTTTCAATTTCTTTTTTGTAGGCTCCGGTTACATTTACTTTTATTTCATCATCATTTGAGATAAATAATTTATTATCGGTATAATCACCTGGTAAGTAAACCAAACCAATCATAAAAGATGAAGATAAAGTATTACATATTACTAAATTAGTACTTTTAGACAAAGGAAATTTATTTGATAAATCAGATTGAGCAAATGTAGTACCGTCATATAGCAAACCATAAATATCTTTCTTATTGTTTAATTTAAAGCTGAAAGATAGTTGTCCTAATCCAAATTTTTCTTGGTTTGTATAATCAAATACTTTCTTAGGAATAAACAGCCCCATTGAAATCATAGGTGTTGTTAATATGTTATATTTTGTATTATATTTTTTTAAAATTGATAGTGCAAACTTAGTTGACGTAATTGTTCCTGCGGCTAAAAAAATATTTTTTGAAAAAATAGAAAAAACTTTATTATTTTTTAAATCTTTATATAAAACTTTATACTTTGTTTTATGTTTTATAATTTTAATAACATGAGAGTTATCTTTATATTTAAATTTAGGGTTTTTATTCAACTTTATTAAGTCAAAATTACTACTGTAAATGCTTCCACTTTTACAATTTGACATACAAGATTCACAGTAATTGCATTCAAAACGTTCTTCAATTGAATTAGATAAAACAGCCGATCTATTTAATCCCAAAAAAAAGTTTAGGTTTTTATTTGTAAGATTGTATTTATTTAGTAAAAATTGGGCATTAGAAGATATTTCAAGAGGATCTTGTATGTTTATCAAAGATCCGTTCAATTTAGCCATTCTATCACTTTTGTCGTTTGTTCCGTTTATACCAATTCGTTTAGCAATATTTTCGTATGATTTTTCAAACTCTTTAAACGCTGCATTTGAACACCCAAGTTCATCCAAAGAAAATTTTGGTGATACTGCTCCCCAAAAATTTGACAACCCCCCACTTATTAATGATCCAGTTGACAAAAATTTTATAGATTGAATGTTGTTTAATTTTGAGTTGTGGATGGGTGTTTCATTTAATTTAGTCATTCTTAATTTTGGTGAATATTGTGACATGTCTTTTAAGCCTATCAAATTATCGCCAATTAAATTATCCCATTTTTCCTCTACAGATTGATTGTTTTTATTAGTTGATTGTGTAAAAGAAACATCTTTTTCTGTCCCTGAATCTAGCATAGTTACTAATAAGTTTTTTTCTAATAAAGGAAATGCAGAGGAAGTTCCTGAGGGTCCACTACCAATAATGATTACATCGCAGTCAGTCATTTATTTTTCTCCAAAAAATCAAGCTAAATATTAATCGAATTGGATAAATGATTATTTCAAACGGAATAAGATAAAGTAAATGTATAAAATTTTTAAAATTACGAGTATTTCTATTTTGGGTTTCTGCTATCAGCATCATTATATAGCATTTTTCGTTAATATTAGCATGTGAATATTTTGTAATCGGATCAATAATTTTAAACATTGAAGGAAATCTTTTTAAAAAATAAAAATAATTATAAGGTGTATATTTTTTTAAAGTAATCCTTGAGTAACTTTTTAAATGTGAAAATTTGGGTTTATTTTTACTCAAGTATTTAAATAATACATATCCTTCAATTAGAGACTGTCTTACAATATGTAACTTATTTTTTTTATTAATAAAATAATCAATATTTTTAATAAGTACCTTATTATTTTGAAACGTTATGATTTCGTCATGAGGGTTAGATTTTTGAAGACCTTTAATCCTTTCTCCAAGAAAATTAAATATAGAAAATTTATCTAAAACTTTTAATAAGATTTTGATGAGTATTTTGGGTATTGGTATTAAAGAAACATTTTTATTATGATAATATCTTCCTACAAATTTTAAAAATTTACCAAATGTTATTGATTTTGAAGAACCGAGATAAATAGGGTTTTGAAATTTAAATTTTTGTGTAATTATATTATTTATATTTAAACACAAATCATTGATGTGAATAGTGTGTACCCTGTTTGATACACCAATCATGGGAAGAAATGAAATTTTACATATTTTTTTAATCAACCCCCATTGACCTTTTTCAGATCCTCCAAATATGACGCCTATTCTTAAAACTAGAATATTTTCGTTTATATTTTCTTCTATTCTATTTTTAATTCTCCCATAAACATTATGGGCGTCTTTTGTAGAAGAAATTGAAGAGGAAAATAATATATTTTTTAAATTAGATTGTTGTGCTGTCATAAATAACTTTATGGTTCCAGAGTAATTTATATTTAATTTGTTATCTTTCAAATCAGTCCATTCATGGGCTAGATGAATAAGTGTAGTGTTTTCATCTATATTTTTTATACCACCTGGAAAATTATCTCCCAATTTCCATTGATAAAATTTCAATAGATTAGAGTTACTTTTTTTAATCTTTGTCGTTAATACTGATATGTTAAATAATCTTTTTTTGACAAAATAATCTATAAGTGAACTTCCTATGAAACCACTGCCGCCTGTGATTATTATGTGAGGTTTATACGTTTTATTCATAAAATAATTATAACCATTGATTTAATTTTTCTTTCTTGAATTTAGAATAACATCCAGTTTAATTATGAAAATGAATAACGTACATAATATTGGCCAATATGCATATCTTGTACTTGCAGAGTTTACAACCAATAAGTATGGAGCTAAATAAAAAAATGAGCTTAAAAACATAGAAATTGCTAATTGATTTAAGGTATTTTTTTTTCTTACAATTAACATTGATAAACTTGCTATCAAAATATAAAACCATGGCTTAAAAAAAACTGTATTTCTAAATTTTGAAACGTAAAGCCGAACGGCTGCTTGAATTTTAATTAATGTTTGATCTATTTTTGTAATAAATATAAATTTATTATACGCTTTTTCATTTTTCACTATTTTATTATGAAAATTATTGAAATAAAATCCAGTGGAGTATGCGTAAGGATTATATTTGTTAGTAAAACCAAAAAATCTTTTTAGAATATCAATTCTATGTTCTAAATAAAGATATGGATTTTCTTTAATTATTAAAAACCAACTTGATAATATATCATTAGTGTTTTCAGGTATAATTTCTTTAGTTCCATCAAAGTCGAAGTGAGTAGGATATGTTTTATTAATATGGTCTAAATAAGTTGAAGGATTTTTTACGTATTTTTTAGGCACCAATAATTTTTGGCTATAATAAGACATTCCTATTAAATCATGAATTGGTGTCATTAGCCCTACAGCTTTGGCACAGCAAACATTTTTGATAAAAATTTTATTGATTAGTAGGTTTGATGAATGGATTATTAATATAATAAGAATAGAGATAAAAGGAACAAATATGTAAGATTTATTCATCCATGCTATTTTTTTTATAAAGACAAAGTTATCTTTACTTAAAGAATTAAACAAATTGATTGCAAAGTATACAATTACAGGTATGACAGCCGCAGGGGCATTTGCTCTAGAGCCATAAGCAATTATCATAAATAACAAACCAAAAAAAATATAAAGAAAGTTATTTTTCTTATTGAAGTAGTATAAGCATACACTGGAAAAAAGTAGAGAAATTGCCAGTATTGTATCTTTGCCTATGTGTGGAATATTGATTAAGTAAAATGGTAATAAAAATAAAAGATATAAGATGACAACTGATTTTAAGCTCTTTAATTCAGAAGCAATTAAGTAAGTTGACAACAAAAAAATTAATAAAATAATAAAAAGTAGAGTAGAAGTTTGTATTGAGTTACTAAATCCAAAAAAATCTGATAGTGCTATTGATCCTGTCCAAAGTAAAGTTTGCATAGGTGGATGAGTGTCGCTTAAAAGGCCACTCCAAAATTCAGTAATTGAAGAATATTCATCAAAATTAGTATGGCCGGGAAAAGCAGAAGTTAAATATAAACTAAGTAAAAAAAAAGAACCAATGGCGATGATAGTATTTTTTAAAACTTTATAATTATTTCTTATTAAGTAGATATTACAGATAAAAAAAGTAATCGAAATGATTAATAACAGGAGAATAGTAACAATAGATTTATAACTATATTTTGTAACACTATAGTTTTGTTTTTCTGCAATAGAAACTAAATTTAATGTACGCTGACCCCATAAAAGTATTGATTCAGGCTCATCGCTTATGATTTGTTTCTTAAGAGTTTTCAATCCTCCCTTAATCCATGTTTCAAAATTATTGTTAATATTAAAGGTATAAATGGGGACACATTTTTCATAAAGATCTTTGCAGTTAAGTAATATATTTATATCTGATATTTGAACAATTGTTTCTTTTGGTAACATAAAAGAAAATCTTAAAGTATTAATAGAAGAAGGGATGTTGTCAAAAATAATTATATTATCAAAGATTTTTCCAATAGTGGGACTTTCTTGGTCATTATTAAAATAAATAGCAGGTTGAGATTGAAATTGATTGTTACTAGTCTTTATTTGAATAGAATAAGAAATTTTTGAACTATAGTTTTTATCAACATGATATAAATTTAAACATGCAAAAAAAAATGTTGCTACCCAAATAATAAATAATATAAAATAATTTTTATCTAAGATAGCTTTATAAAGTTTATTCACCTTTTTTTACCTTTTATTGTCCAGCTGTATTTGTTATATTGTTTTATTATTATGTCCTTGAAACCATGTTTACTTAATAGGTCAATACATTCTTGTTTTTTATAATACTTTGCGTATTGAGGATTAAGCTGGTCAAAAATTATATATTTTCTATCTTCGAAGTTACAGGGTTCAAAAACATTTTTTATATAATCATGCATAGGAAAGTTTCTATTTAATTTAGAAAAAAATATATACGGTAATAAAATATAATTAAGAATATTGGCAAAGTGATCTAAAAGCTTATCATCCATTCGTTTAGTGAAAAAAGATAACATTTGATAAATAAATAAATATAACCCATTTCCTTCATGACCATATACCCACATTATGAATTCACCATTTTTTTTAAGGCATCTATAGATATTAATTATAACGTCGGATGGCTCTGCAATATGATGAATTACTCCAATAGAAAAAATATAATCAATATTTTTAACATCAAATTCATGTCCCATTAAATTATGAACTTTGATATTTTCAATTGTAGTAATGTTTTTGGTTAAAGTCTTAATATTTGGAGAAGGCTCGACACAATGTATCATTTTAGGGTTGAATTTACTTAACATATTTGCAATTCTTCCGGAGCCTGATCCAATCTCGCAAACTACTTTATTTTTAATGTTGTGCAAGTCAAAAACATTTAAACAAATGTTTTCAAGCCACAATTTATTAGTCCAAAAACCTTTATTTAGTTTACCATGTATTTCCCATTGATTAGAAAAATCTTGTATAGTTTTTAGTCTTATTCTTTTTGTACTTTTCATGCTTATAAACTCGTTTCTTATTTTGAATGGAAAGAATACTCAAAAATTTAAATTCAATTGACGATCGAAGAAAAATCTAAATGACCTTTACCTTCTTTTACAGCTTTTTGATATTTATTAATCACAATTTCAGCAAGTTCAAGGTTAAGTCCTTTACTTGCCTCGTAAGCTATTAACAAATCTTTTAACATTAAGTTTGAAGAAAATCCTGGTTTGAATTTATTATCTGCAGGACTTATAGGGCCGACACCTTCAATTGGGCAGTAATTATTCAAAGCCCAACACGAACCAGTTGAAGTAGAAATAACGTCAAATAATTTTTCTTTATTCAACTGTAATTTTGTGGCTATTTGAATAACTTCACCTAAACTAGACATTGTAGAAGCTAACAATAGATTATTACACATTTTGACAGCCTGCCCTGAGCCATTTTTGCCGCAATGTATAGATTTGTTTCCCATTTTATTAAAAAGAGGGAGAGCAAGCTTATAAGCTTCCTCTGAACCTCCAACCATAAAAGTTAAACTCTGATTTTCGGCACCAATAGTTCCTCCTGATACTGGAGCGTCAAGAGACAAAAGTTTATTTTTACGAGCTTCGTTATGAAGAAAATTTGATGTTTCTATATCAATTGTTGAACAATCAATAAGTAATGTATTTTGTGATATTTTTTTAAATAATTCTTGCCATACTTTTTTAACTATTTCACCATTTGGTAACATAGTTATTATGCAATCCTGATACTGAGATATTTCCTCTAATGAATTTGTTTTTTTAATTTTAAAATCTTTAAGTGTCTCAAATGCAGCTATATTAACATCATAGCCTGAAACATTCAAACCAGACTTTAGTAGATTTTTGGACATATAATGTCCCATATTCCCTAATCCAATAAATCCAATATTTTTCATTTAATTTCCCCATAATTTTTTAATTATTTTCGTAAAAGGCACAGTTTGTATTTTATTTACTCTTTGTATTGAAATTTTATTATATAATAAAAGTAAGTCCTGTTTTAAACCCAAAATATATGGATACCACTCTAATGATAATGGTGTTTTCCATTTCCATAGTAAAAAATCTAAATTTTCTAAGTCTTTTGCTAAACTTGATTTATTTATAAATTTATTTGGATACTTATTATTAATTGTTAAAAAGTATTTTTCTATATCTTTAAATATAACTGGAATTTTAAATTTGTTCAGTATTCTCAGATTATCTTTTTGAATTGAAATTGAATTTTTAATGACATGTAATAAAAAGATGTCAGTTTCAATCATCCCAGTAAGATTTAGAAATGTATTTGATATACTCGATCTACCATAATATGGTCCAAGAAACAATCTACGAGGGCAATAGTCATTTGCATAGATATTATCCCAAAAAATAATTTTATTATTTGTCAATTTACTAATTTTCTTAAATTCCACATAATTATTTGTTTCAGCAACAATTTTACGACCACAATAAAATATATAAGACTTTTTGTTAATTGTGTTACAGAAACTTGTCAAATAATCATTTTGTTCAATGCCTAAATCATCAGAATAAACTCTAGGCACAACAAAAATATTTTTTTTAATTCTTTCACTCAAATCGTTAGCTAATTTAGCGTGGACTTTCCCTTCAGAAAAAATATTTGGAAATTTTTTTGAAAAATCATCAGAAATATCATCAAACATAAGCACTATTTGACAAATATTCTTATTAAGAATTTGTTTAATTTTATTAAAAAGAACATCAAAATCTTTATCATAATTATTAAAATCAAAATCAATTCCAGGGGCAATACCTATTAATATTTTAATATTAAGTTTTTCAGCAGTAAAACAAAATCTATTAAATGATTTTAGCCAGCTTTGGGGATAACTCTTACGCCATAATAACCTATGGTGAAGATCTTCTTTTGGGCAATAAAAATAATGATTAAAATTTAATTCACTTAATGTACGTAATATTCTTCTTCTATTAGACCAATTTAATAGATTTCCATAATAACCTTCTAAATATCCATTTATATTAGTTGAATTAAGACTATTCATTATTTAACTTTCAAGTGTATTATAAATAAATATTAATAGAACAAGTTGTAGAATAATGAAAGTAATTGGTATTGGGGCTCATCCAGATGATATAGAAATATATATGTATGGTATTTTAAGTTGTTATCTAGAAAGAAAAGATGAAGTATATGTTTCTGTAGTTACAAATGGGGCAGCTGGGGACTTAACAGGAAAAATTAATCTTATTGAAAAAAGACAAAAAGAAACAGAAATCGCATTAGCAAATTTTGGAAAACCATATATGATGGGGTTCCCAGATGGAAGACTTTACGAATGTAATGATGCACAAAAAACCATAAAGGAATATATTAATAGTATCGAACCAGACCTTGTTATAACACATTGTCCAGAAGACTATCATCCAGATCATAGAATTTTGTCAAATTACGTTGAAAACGCTGTTGGATTTCAATGTCCTGTTTTATTTGCAGATACTTTAATGGGAGTAAATTTTAAACCTGAGTTTTACATAGACATAACTAAATTTTTTGAGAATAAATCTCAAGCAATATTGGCACATGAAAGCCAATCGCCTAAAAGATTCTTAAAAGCAGCTGAGTTACTAAATAGATTTAGATCTGCTCAGTGTAACGCTCCAGATAAACATTATGCGGAAGCTTATAGGATAAATAAACGGTTTCCATACCCTGATATTAGAAGTTTACTGCCATCTGAACAAAAATCTTTTCCTTATTATAGGAAAAATAGCAGCTCATTTTTGTAAATAATTTATTTTATGTAAACTTCGATTTTTCCTCCAGTTAATGGTTTTTTTACACCTGTAGTTGAAGGAAAAGTTATTGGAAAATTATAATAAGATCTCGCTGAAAGAAACGCTATTAGTTCTGCTTCAATAAAATCTGTTGGCAAATTTATATTTCCAGCAGTCATGACATTTAGATCTAGTTCATTCTTAATCATTTTTACAAGATATTTGTTATGCTCTCCACCTCCAACAATAATACATGAATTGGGTTTTTGAGGTAAAAGATCTATAGATTTTGTTATGGATTTTAATGTAATGTAACTTAAGGTAGCTAGTGCTTGTTTTGGATCAAGAGACATAATTAGTTTATATATTTGATTTTCTATGAGATGACTTCTATCAATTGATTTGGGGGGTAATAAATAAAAATAATTTTGTTTTAAATAATTTTCTGCTAACCCGATATTAGGTCTACCTGTACTTGCTATTTGTCCATTTTCATCAAATTTTTTGTTTAACTTAGTTTGAGTATAATGATCCATTAGATTATTGCCTGGGCCGGCATCAAAACCCAATAACTTTTTACCATCCCAGTAAGTTATATTTGAAATTCCTCCTATATTGATAATAATTGACGGCAAAGTAATCTTTAAGTTCTGAATAATATGTTTATGATAGATTGGAGCGATCGGAGCTCCTTGCCCTCCATTATTTAAATCATTAGATCTAAAATCATAGGCAACATCTAATTTTAAAAGTTTGGAGAGCAATTTACCGTTACCAAGTTGTATTGAAGTAAAATTTAAAGGGTCATGAAATATAGTTTGGCCATGGAAACCAACCAATTTTGGTATAATATTAGATTTTTTTATTAAACTTTTTGTTGCAGTGGCATGTTCATATGTAATAAGTTCTTCTAGATATAAAACCTTCTTGCTTTTGGCGGTAATTTTTCTTGGGTTTTGAATCATATCTTTTATTAATTCTTGTGTCTTTTCTTGGTATGGAGTGATGGTATTAAAATTAGTTCGATATAATTTAACCCCGTCAGTAAAGACTATTGAAGTGTCTATTCCGTCAAAACTTGTTCCAGACATTAACCCTAATACAGGTATTATACTCATGATAGTTAACTTAATACTTGTTAAAATTATTAAATCATTTGATTATACTTAAAATCAACTTTGCATAAACTATATATTTAAACTAATTTTATGAAGTTATCTTTTTTTTTTCATATTTCTGTCTTGTTTTTATTAGGTATTTTTTTTATTAAACTTATACCTTTTGAGAAATATCCTGATTATAAATATTTAGAATTTAGGATTTTAGGTGAAGACCAGTCAATAAAAAAAACACCACAATATATGGCTCAAAAAACAATAGGTAACTATTTTTCTGTTTCCAATAAATATAAAAATTTTTTTAATTCACCAAGTGAAAATTACAGAATATTTTTTTTCTCAATTACAGTATTTTTTTGTTTTATACTATATTGGGCTGAAAATTTTTTTAAAAGGCATCATTTTAAAAAATCTTTGATTTTATTTACTTCATTTGTTTATCCATCAGTTTTATTTTCTATAACAACACCCTCGCCAGAGGCAATGTTTACAATTCTTTCTATTTTTATTGTTAGCAATATAAATCTAAGCAAGATTGAAAATATTGAAATAGTAAAGGCCTTGCCTTTATTATTATTATGTTATTATTTTGACTCCGGAAATTTTTTAGTTTTTGTAGCTTATTTAATTTTTACATTATTTTTATCCACTATTAGAAAATATTTCTCATTAAAATATTTTTTGTTAATGTTACTATTCATTGTAAGTACATTTTTATATATTGAGAATAACGTTTTAGTTTTTTTAACTAATTTTTTAAATTCATCCAAATTAAATGACTTGTTATTAAGAGTTAATAATTTAGGTTTGATGAACTTAAGTTTTGAAGAAATATTTAAAAGATATATATATTTTTTTATAACGCTTTTAACTCTCACTCTTCCAAGTAAAATATTTTCGTACATTACAATAATATGTGTTTGTATATTAATTTTATTTGCAAGTAGTAATAAAAATGTTTTAACGAAATCAAAGGAATTCTTTGCTGAAAAACACAACCAAATTTTAGCGTCTTCTTTGCTATTGTTCCCTTTATTAGTTATATGTATTTTACCTACTCATGCATTTGCTAAATATTATCTTTTTTTAATACCGTTTATAATACAGATTCTGTTATTGTTATTTAATGAAAAAAAACTTTTAGTTATTGTGATTTTATTTTCAATTTTATCAATATTAGAACATTATTTATTTTTAAATTTTATTTAAACTTAAGTTACAGGAAAATTTTTTAGGGGGAATCATGCTTATACAACCTATTATTTTATGTGGAGGCCAAGGTACTAGATTATGGCCTTTAAGTAGAAAAAACACTCCTAAACAATTTCTGAAAATATTTAATAAAAAATCTTTATTTGAATTGACTTTGGAAAGAGCTGTTGAATTAAAAAAAGCAGTTGAGCCAATTATTGTGACACATAAAGGTTATGAATTTTTCATAAAAGATATACTTTTAAGAATGAATATTAAGGCCAAAATAATTCTTGAACCTGAAGGAAAAAACACAACGTCAGCTATATATCTTGCCGCTAAAGAAATGTTGTCAAATAATTTAATGCTAGTAATGCCCTCTGATCATATTATTAAAGACAAACAAAGTTTTATTACTACGATTAATAAAACATCTGACTATCCTTATACTGGTTATTGGGTTATATTTGGCATTATTCCAAACTACCCTTCAGTTGCATATGGTTACATAGAGTTAAAAAATATAAAAAAAGAAAGTTTATTAGAAGTAATAAGTTTCAAAGAAAAACCATCAATATCAACAGCTACTAAAATGGTTTTGTCTAATAATTTTTTATGGAATTGTGGGATTTTTATGGTTAGTAGAAATCAAGTGCTATCGTCAATTAAAGATCATGCTCCAAGTGTTTCTGAGATATGTGACAAAGTTTTTGAAAAGAAAATAATTTCAAAAAAAAATAATAGTGTTACTTATAATTTATCTGATTTTGAGAAAATACCTTCAATTTCTATTGATTATTCAGTAATGGAAAAAGAGGATAAAATTAAATGTGTAATCCTCTCTAATGATTGGTGTGATGTCGGTTCTTGGGATAGTGCGTTGAAGTTTATAGATAAAGAAAAACACAAAAAAAATATAATTGAAATAAATGGAAAAAATAATATTTACTCGTCTAAAGGAAGAATGATTGCTACAATTGGGGTTAATGATCTTATCATTGTTGATAGTAAAGATGCTACTTTAATTAGTAGAAAAGATGAATCGGAAAATGTGAAGGAAGTAATTAGTAAAATAAAACTGCACCAATTAAATTTTCTAGAAGATAGTTTATATGATGAAAGACCATGGGGTCGCTTTGAGGTTTTGCTTGATGATGTTGGATTAAAGGTTAAGAAATTAACTATTAAGTCTAAACATAGAATTTCGCTTCAATATCATAGTCAAAGAAGTGAACATTGGTTTGTAGCTTCTGGAACAGCTAATGTGTTTTTAGACGGTAGAAAAATAATATTAAATTGTGGCGAATCTATTGATATTAAAAAAAATGCTAAACACTATATAGAAAATTTAACTCAAAAAAATTTAGAAATTATTGAAGTTCAAAGTGGAGATTATTTAGGTGAAGACGATATTATTAGAATTAAAGATCCATATGAAAGATAGATTATGTTACACCTTAAAAATGTTAAAACAATAGTTGTGCATTGCTCAGACACTCCTGACAATGAATTTATAGGAGCTAGAGAAATACATAAAATGCATCTTTCTTTTGGGTGGGATGGTATAGGGTATCACAAGGTTATTTTAAGAGACGGTGTTATTGAAAATGGTCGGCCTGAGTTTTGGATTGGGGCACACGTCAAAGGAAAAAACAGTTCATCTCTTGGGGTGTGTTTAATTGGGCGAGAAAATTTTACAAATGATCAATTTTTTTCTCTTGAAAAAATTATTAATATTTGGAAAGAAAAATATTTTAATGTTGAAATTATGGGACATAGAGATGTTGTCAAAACAAGCAAAACATGCCCTAATTTTGATGTAAAAAAATGGTGTCTTAATAGGGGAATTGTTTGAAAAGCCAACAATTTCAAATTATAGTTCCTAGTGTTTCTCTAAGAAAAACTAAAAATAAAATTAATATTATTGATACTCAACTTCTTTTTGGCGAGACGTTTAAAGTTGAATTTTTTAGAGATGATTGGGCTTATGGTTTTAATGCTTTTGATAATTATAAAGGTTGGATTAGTAAAGACTCATTAGGTTTTCTTCCTGAATTCAATTATATTATATCTAATCCAAGATCTGTTGTGACATCTGAGCCTAATGTAAGGTCGAGCTTTATACAGTATTTACCTTTGGCATCTAGAATAAGTGTTGAAAAATTTGATAAAAATTGGGCAAAAATAATTTTGAGTGATAAACATCAATTTCATTATGGTTTTATATCATCTGAGCAAGTAACCAAAAAAAAAATAGTTTACAAGAATTGGGTCAAAATTGCTGAAAGTTTAATAGGTACTCCATATCGATGGGGAGGAAGAGACAGTTTAGGATTAGATTGTTCTTCATTATTACAATTATCAGTGTTGTTTAAGGGTTATTCTATTCCTCGAGATACTAAAGACCAGATTAAATATTTTAAAAAATCTCCTTTTTTTAGTGTTTTAAAAAAAAATCAAGTAAAAAATATGTTACGTGGAGATATAATTTATTGGAAAGGTCATGTTGGCATTTTGGTTGACAATAAAAACATAATTCATTCAAGTGCTTCACATGGTTTTGTGTTATTAGAGTTGTTAGATGAGGTACAAAATCGAATAAAAACCAAATACATTATTATAAGGTCTAAAGAAGAATTGTAAGTTTATTTTTCGATAATGTTTCTTAAATATCGTCCATATTCACTGGAGCCATAATTAGAGGTAATTTCCTTAAATTGACCAAGTGTTATAAGTTTTTTTGATAATGCTATTTCTTCTAAACAAGCTATTTTTTTCCCAGTTCTCTCCTCTAAAGTTCTTATAAAATTTGAGGCTTCGTACAAAGAGCTAATAGTTCCAGCATCTAACCATGTCACGTCATTATCTAGGTTTTGTACAAACATATTTTTATTTGTAAGATATACTTTATTAACGTCCGAAATTTCTAATTCACCTCTATCTGATGGTGAAAGGGATTTTGCAATTTTAGTGACTGAACCATCATAAAAATATAGACCGGTTATTGCGTTATTAGATTCTGGATTTTGGGGTTTTTCTATTATGCTAATTGGATTTTGATTCTTATCAAAATTTATTACGCCATATCTTTCTGGATCATGGACTTTATAAGTAAATATAGTAGCTCCGTTAATGCGTGAAAAATGTTTATAAAATTTACTTTGTGCCATGGATCCGATAAATAAATTGTCACCTAATATAAAAACACAAGAATCCTGGGATAAAAAGTCTTCAGCTATAATTAAGCCTTCTGCAATTCCATTTGGTTTATTTTGGGTTTTATATTTTATTGAAATTCCAAGATTATAACCATTACCAAACAAGTTTTCAAAAAGAGGTTTATCCTTTTCAGTAGATATAATCAGAATATCTTGAACACCTAGTTCTAATAATGTTGATAAAGGATAGAATATCATAGGTTTGTCATGAACTGGTAAGAGCTGCTTTGTTACTGAAAAGGTTAGTGGATATAGCCTGCTACCTGATCCCCCAGCTAAAATAATCCCTTTGCGCATTTTCGTATGTCCTAAATCTTTATGTTTTGTTTTTAATTAACGATTTTATAGTCAATTCTATACCCGTATCAAAATCAGTTTTTTCTTCCCATCCACAGGTTTTTTTTACTTTGTCAGAATTTATCGCATATCTTCTATCATGTCCAAATCGATCAGGTACAAATTTAATATAGTCTCTATAATCTTGAGATTTAATCAATGAGTTTTTATACATTGCACTAAGTATCTTGCGTATTAGATCTATGTTTGTAATACTTTGGATGCTTCCTATATTAAAGCTTTCGCCAATCTTTCCTTTTTTTATTATTTTAAATAATGCATCACAATGATCATCAACAAAAAGCCATTCTCTAATTTGCATTCCATCACCGTATACAGGTATCTTTTTTTTGTTCAAAATATTGCTTACTATTACGGGTATAAATTTTTCACTATTTTGAAAAGGACCAAAGTTATTAGAACAATGACTTATTAATGCAGGTAATTTAAAAGTTCTGAAATATGATTTTACCAAATGATCACTTGACGCTTTGGTAGCGGAATATGGAGAGCTAGGGTTGTATGGTGCTGCTTCTGTAACTGGTTCATCATTTATATCTATGTCACCATAAACTTCGTCAGTTGAAATGTGCAGAATTTTAAAATTTTTATTAATTTCTTTGTCTTTTAAATAGTAAAACAATATTTCTTCCAAAAAGAAATGTGTCTCCAATACATTAGTTTCTACAAAAATAGATGGGTTTTTAATTGAATTATCAACGTGTGTTTCGGCTGCTAAATTAAAAACTAAGTGTGGATTATGATTATTAAGAATTTTTTTTACAAGTGTTCTATCACCAATACTTCCTTGATAAAATATTACACGTTTATCATTAATTATAGACTCAAGGCTCAATAAATTGCTGGCGTAGGTTAATTTATCGATTATGATAATATTGCATTTAGTATATTTATAGAGATAACGGCATAAAGCTGATCCAATAAAACCATACCCTCCTGTAACCAAAATTGTATTTTGATCCATAATCATTTGCTCCTTGCGAGGTAATTTATCTTGTTTTATAATAAGTTAAAAGTTGAAAAACAATTAAAATTTGCTACTAATGACATATTACTTTCGTTAATTATTTTTTAAAAGTGTGTTATGGAAAATAGATTTAAAAAACTAGAAATCGAAGATGTTTATGTTTTTACACCTAGAAAATTTAGTGATGATCGAGGTGTCTTTTTTGAAAACTTTAATTACTTAGATTTTAATACTACAAGTGGACATAAAATTGATGTTGTGCAAGAAAATATTTCAATTTCAAAAAAAAATGTTATTAGAGGAATGCATTTTCAAAGAGAAAATTTTGCTCAAAGCAAACTAGTATCAGTTGTGAAAGGAAAAATATTTGACGTCATGGTTGATATTCGAAATGATTCTAAAACATTTGGATGTTGGATCAGTTATTTTTTAGACGCTAAAGATAGTGAGAGCATTTTTATACCTTCGGGTTTTGCTCATGGTTTTTTAGCCCTAGAGGAAGAAACAGTTATTTCTTATAAAGTCGACAAACCTTACAAAAGAGACTACGAATGTTGTTTGTTGTGGAATGATAAATCTATTAATATTGAATGGCCTGTTACAAAGCCTTTATTATCTTCTAAAGATATAAAAGGGCATACATTTACAAATTTGAAGAATTGTAAATTAATATAAAAGATAAAAAATGACAAAACAATTCAAACAAGCCTTGCTTGATTCCATAAAAGTTAAAGAGAGCTTATTAGATAATGGTTACATAGATCAATTAAAAAAAATTGGTGATTTGATAATATCTTGTATTAAGAGTGGTAACAAAGTTATGTTTTGTGGAAATGGAGGCTCTGCTGCGGACGCTCAGCATTTAGTAGCAGAGATGTTGGTAAGGTTGAGGCCTAAAATAAATAGACAAGCTTTGCCTGCAATTTCTTTGACATTAGATGTTTCAACCATTACAGCATGTGGTAATGACTTTGGTTTTGTTCATTTGTTTGAAAGAAATGTTCAAGCTCTTGGAAGAAAAGGGGATTTACTTATTTGTATAAGTACTTCTGGGATGTCAAAAAATATAGAGTTGGCTACCAAAGCGGCAATAAACAATAAAATCATTTCCATAGGCCTCTTAGGAAATCAAGGTGGCATGCTTAAAGATTTATGTAATGAGTCTATAATAATTCCAAGTCAAAACACAGCACGAATTCAGGAATGTCATATTACTTTAGGTCATGCTTTGATTGAATATGTTGAAGATCAGTTATTAGAAGATGAATTTATAAGCATTAATTAGAAATAAATTTTAACTTAAATAGAAGGATGAAAATGTCTATTAAGATTATTTCAGAGATTGGTATAAATCACAATGGTGATATGAATATAGTAAAAAAACTAATTGATATATCCTCTGAAGCTGGGTGTGATGCAGTTAAATTTCAAAAAAGGACTATAAATAAAGTTTATTCTGAAGAAATATTAGGTACATTAAGAGAAAGTCCTTGGGGAACCACTCAAAGAGAGCAAAAAGAAGGATTAGAACTAACTTTAGAAAATTATGAAGAAATAGATAATTATTGTAAAGATAAGAAAATTGAGTGGTTTGCATCTGCCTGGGATAGTGAAAGCCAAAGTTTTTTAAAACAATTTAAATGTAAATATAATAAGATAGCATCAGCTATGATTGTTGATGATTTATTTTTAAAACAAGTTGCTGATGAAAAAAAACATACTTTTATATCAACTGGAATGTCAACAATGGCGCAAATAAAAAATGCAGTAAACATATTTCGAAATGTTAACTGCTCTTTTGAATTGATGCATACAGTGTCAACTTACCCAATGCCTGATAGTGATGCTAATTTATTATGTATACCAATGTTAAAAAAAGAATTTCAATGTCAAGTTGGGTATAGTGGACACGAAACTGGTTTATCAATTAGTTATGCAGCCGTTGCACTAGGCGCTTCATCCATAGAAAGACATATTACTATAGACAGGTCAATGTATGGTTCAGATCAAGCCGCATCAATAGAACCTCACGGATTAAGACAATTAGTTGGTGCAGTAAAAAAAATTGAAAAAGCTTTGGGAGATGGTGTAAAAAAAATTACACCGGAGGAAATAGAAATTGCTAAAAAATTACGTGCTCACTTGTAAATAAATATTTCTGAATGGAAAACTTTTTTGGTATAATGCAAGGCCGACTTTTACCAAAGCATAAAGGTAAATATCAAGCCCATCCTGTTGGTTATTGGAATAAAGAATTTGCATTGGCCAGTAAATTAGGTTTCGATTGTATCGAATTTATACTAGATTTTGATCAGGCTTATACAAATCCTCTTCTTCTAGACTCAGGTTTAAAATCTATAGAGTTTTACATAAAAAAATATAACGTTCTAGTAAAGTCTATATGTGCAGATTATTTCATGGTATCACCTATCTTTACTGAGAATGCAAAAATCAGAAATGAAAATTTAAAAATTCTAAAAAAATTAATTAAAAATTCAGAAATTATTGGTGTTAAAGATATTGTAATACCACTAGTTGACAACTCATCTTTATTAAATAGTAGAGCTAAACAAATTTCTGCCACTAGTTTTTTGAAAGAAATATTTGAAGAAACAAAAAATTTTAATATTAATATTTGTCTTGAAACAGATTTGCCTCCTAACTATTTCTTAGATTTTGTTAAGAACATAAATGTACCTCAAATTAAAATTAACTATGATACAGGAAATAGTGCCTCACTTGGTTATCGTTTTGAAGAAGAATTAGAACTTTATGGAGATTATGTTACCAATATACATATTAAAGATAGAAGGTTAAACGGAGGTTCTGTACCTTTAGGTTTAGGTGATTGTCAATTCCAAAAAATATTTCAATATTTGTCTATGAAACAATATGATGGAATATTTATATTGCAAGCATTTAGAGACGAAAATGCTGTAAAATCTTTGATGCCTCAATACGAGTTTATTAAGAATTGCTTAAGAAAATACTATTATAGTGATTCTAAAATTTATTAATATGAAGTGTCGTGATTATAGGTGTGATGTCTTCAATCCAAAAGGGAATTTTATTATTAAGATTTTTTTCAACTTTAGAATGATCAAAAAGAGAATTCATAGGCCGTTTTACATTAGATTGATATTGATTGCTTTTTGCAGGATTTATAATTACGCCCTTATTAGAGTTGCTTATAACTTTGGATATTTGAACAGCAATATCATACCAGGAAATTTTACCTTTGGTACTTAAATGAAATATTTCTTTTGGAGCTACTAATTTGTTTTGTGCTAAAATTTCTATAGTTATTTGTGAGACTAAATTAGTAGAAATTGGAGAGCCTATTTGGTCATCTACAACAGATAGTGACTTATTTTCAGCAATTTTACTCATAATAGTTTTGATAAAGTTAGTACCATACTCTGACATTAACCAACTAACTCTAAAAATAAAATAATGACAACCACTTTTTATCACTTTTCGTTCCCCAGCCAATTTACTTTTACCATATATATTCAGAGGGTTAGGTATATCGGTTTCTCTGTACGGTCTATTTTGCATACCATCAAAAATATAATCAGTTGAAAAATGGACCAAAACTGATTTATTCAATCTTGCTGCTTTAGCCATTACTTCTAAAGCATCACAGTTAATTGCAAATGCATTTTCAGGATTTTCTTCAGCAGCATTGACGTCAGTATAAGCAGAAGTATTAATTATAAAGTCAGGTTTAAAATCATTAATAATTAATGATATTGAACTAGGGTTTAAAAAATTTATATCTTTACTGCTTAATTGAAGAACATTTTTGTAATTAGCAAAAGCTGCATTAAATGTGTTTCCAAGTTGTCCATGTTTTCCAAAAATCAGAAACCTTCGCTGTTGTTGGGTTAACCTTTTTAAATGATTCATGAGTTTTAAATTCTTTATTTATTGTCTAATTATACTTTGAGGTTTATTAAATAATTACATAATATAAAATAACATATAAAAAGATTTTAGGAACTGTAAGTTTGTCTATTTTAATTTTTTTAAAAAAAAAGATTGAAGGCTCTATTTTTGATAAGATATTAAGATATTCAATAAACTTTATTTCACCATGCTATTATGCATTTACAAAAAAAATTGTAAAATCAAAAAAAATTCACTTTGTTTTTATATGTTATGGTGGTTTGGGTGATTGTGTTCTAACATTGCCTTTTTTACTTGAGTTATCTTCGAAATACAAGGTGAGTGTCTTTATAGAAGAAAAATTTAAGGATATTAATTGTTTATTAAATGAAAATATTGAAGTTAGAAGTTACACAAAAAAAAATCTATTAAGTGAACTTAAATTTTTTGGAGCAAGAAATTCAAACTTTATATTGATCCAACAATCCCCAATAATGGAATTTATATTATTTAATTTGTGTCTTCAAAGACCAACTACTATTGGATTTATTTATACTCAAAACTTGATTAGTTGTGAAGGCATAGATTTAAAAAATAAAAAAATTATATCTGTTAATAAAATATCCAAATATAAAAGTATTTTAAAAATAGTTTCTTCTATTGAAAATAAAATATTTTCTGAGGAGAGATATAAAAACTTCGATAATATAAACAAGATATTTGACGACAGAAACATGATAAAACAAAAGTATTTTTTAATAAGTCCTACTAAAAATCATAACTGGAATTCGGGTTTTTTAGAACTTAAAACATATGCAAATTTTTTAATAAAAATATCTCTTAAAACTAGTTTAGTTCCTGTAATTATTGGTAGTAAAGAAGATAGTCTTATAATTAACAAAATCATTAATTATATTCCTAAAGAAATTAATTATTTAAACTTAGTTGGCAAAACTACAATTAAAAATCTTATATCCTTGATATGTGGAGCAAATTTTGTTGTTGCTAATGATAATGGGATACACCACTTGTCAAATTTTTTAAATACTCGAACTTTGACTTTGTACAATTTTTCTTCATATAAGGTGTATGATTGGTCAAAAAAGACTTCTAAGTATATTTTTAATCCTGTTTTTCAATGTATGCCTTGTGTAGGTAATACAAATGGTCCCTTTGACAATTATCCCTTCAAATGTCCTTGGTTTTTTAGATGTAAAGATACTATTAAAGAAGACGAAATTATAAGAAAAATTGAAGATGAAAATTGGATTAATTAGCTTTAGAAAAATATAAAATGAAATTTTTATTTAAAATTTTATGGGGAAATTTAACTTTAAAAAGGAAATGGCAATCAGTTGGATTGATTGTCTTCTCTTTTCTAACTTCTATATTTGAAGTTTTTACAGTTGGCTCTGTATTTAATATAATTTCAAATTTAACAAAAAGAGATACAAAATTTTATATTGAAGAAACTTCAACTTCATTTAATTATAATGAAATATTCAATTTAGACTTTAGATCTGATTTTGTTTTTATTTATTTCATAATTTTTCTGATTATGGCATGTATTTGTAGAATTATTTTATTATGGTCAATGCTAAGGTTTTCTCATACTGTTGGAAACGATATGGGTGTCCTAATGTTCAGAAAAATTCTTAAACAACCTATGGAATTTCATTTCACAACAACAAGTAGTGAGATAATTAGTAATTTAACAAAAAAGATACACATCTTAAGTCTAGAAATTGTTCATCCTATTATTTTGGTAAGTACAAATATTATTATAATTACTATAGTTGTATTTTATTTACTATTTAGTGCAGGTGTTCAGGTGTTAATAGTCTTTTTCCTGCTAATTAGTTTGTTTTATTTTTTTTGGAAATTAACAAAATCGAGATTGTCCCAAAACAGTATAATTATTTCTAAAAATTCAGATTTATTAGTAAAAATAATTTCTGAAACAATAACAGCTATTAAATTAATTTCAATGAATCAAATTCAAACAATTTTTACAACAAAATTTGGGGTAATTAATAAAAAATTAAAATTTGCAGAAGGTGATAATGTCTTTTTGTCTCAAAGCATTAGAATTTGGTTAGAATTAGTAATTATAATTTTGGGAGCTGTCTTTTGTTTTATTTCAATTAGATCAGGTGTTTTTTTAGAGATACTTCCTATTTTAGGAGGGTTGGTGTTTGGAGTTTACAGAATTATTCCTTTGGTCCTTAAGGCATATTCCGGTTTTGCTACTATAATGGGCGCAAGAGAGTCTTTCAAAGATATTTTATACTATTTAACATTAAACGAAACATTTCCAAGATATAATGCTGAAATTAAAAAATTAAATTTTTCAAATAAAATAATTTTACATAATATATATTATAATTATCCTTCAAAGACTATTCCAAATCTAAAAGGAATTAATTGTTACATTGAAAAATATAAAATTACAGCAATTTTAGGAACAACAGGCTCTGGAAAAACTACATTTGCATCATTGCTCGCAGGACTTATAAATCCATCAAAAGGAAAGTTGATAATTGATAAACGACCATTAAATTATGAAAATATTGACGAATGGCAAAGTAAAATTTCTTTTGTTCCTCAAGAAACTATTATTATAGATGGCTCCATTTCTGATAATATAGCGACTATTCTAAATAAAGAGGTAAATATAGAGAAACTAAAAAAAGCTCTAAAAATAGCAAAATTAGAAAAGTTTATACCTCACCTGGACTCAGAAGAAATAATGGGGGAAAGAGGTATAAAAATTTCTGGTGGAGAAAGGCAAAGAATAGGCATAGCTAGGGCTATATATGATGATAAAGAAATTATTATTTTAGATGAACCATTTAGCGCCTTAGATAAAAAAACAGGTGAGGCAATTTTATCAAATATTAGAAAACATAAAAAATTTACTATTTTAATTGTTACACATGATAAGTTTGTTATTCCATTTTGTGATAATCTAATTACATTAAGTGATGGTCAAATAATAAAACAGTAGATAAAAAATTAAAAATTAGTTTGATAATAAAGGAACAATATGGATGGCATTGCTATTATCTTAGCTAGGGGAGGTTCAAAGGGTATTAAGAATAAAAATTTAATAAATTTTTGTGGAAAACCGCTCATAGAGTGGACCATAGATCATTGCAAAAGTTGTAAATATATTAAAGAAGTTTTTGTAAGCTCAGATTCAACGGAAATATTAGAATTTGCGGCTTCAAAAAATGTGACTACGATTCTTAGGCCAGATAATATATCTCAGGACCATAGTTCTTCTGAAGATGGTTGGAGACATGCTTTGGAATATATATCTAATAAGAAAGGCTCTTTATCAGAATTTATTATTGCGCCACAAGTTACTTCTCCTATCAGAGATGTCATGGATTTTAACAATGCTATGGATAAGGTTAAAATTGAAAAATTAGATAGTTTGTTATCAGTTAATAAATTAAGAGATTTTTTTATTTGGCAAAAAAAGGATACAAAATTTATATCAGAGAACTATGACTTTAAAAACAGAACTAGAAGACAGTTAATTGATACAAAATATCATGAAAATGGCTCTTTTTATATCTTTAAGCCTGAAATTTTAACTCAATACAAAAATAGACTGGGGGGGAAAATAGGTTATTATTTAATGGAAGAATTTAAAAGTTTTCAAATTGATGAAATTGAAGATATCAAACTTTGTGAAACTATTATGTATGGGTACAAGTTAAATGAAAATTGAGGATCTCTATTCTATAAAAGGGAAGACAATTATTATAACAGGTTGTACATCCGGTATAGGGCTCGAATTAGCAAAAGGATTTTCAAAAAACGGAGCTTATGTTATAGGTATATCAAGATCTAAGCCTAAAGAAAAACTTATTTTAAGCAGATTTTTCAAATGTGACATAACTGATGAAACAAACCTAGAGTTAATAGTTCAAGAAATTAGATCACAAAAGATTAAAATTGATGCTTTATTAAATGTTGCTGGCATAAGTATAAATATTACAAATGATCATAATGAACTAAGTAGGTTTGATCAAACATTTGATACTAACCTGAGATCAATGTTTAATATTATTAACAAATTAAAACCGTACTTCGTAAATGGATCTTCAATTATAAACTTCTCTAGTATTGGCGGAAAATTAGGTTTTCCTAATAACCCGTCTTATTGTGCTAGTAAGGGAGCTGTAATATCACTCTCAAGAGCATTAGCAAATGATTTAGGGACTAAAAATATAAGAGTTAATTGTATAGTACCTGGATATTTTTATACAAAAATGACAAAATTAAGTTTTTTAAATGAAAAAGAAAGGAAAATAAGAGAAAAAAGGACGATGCTCGGCAGATGGGGAAACCTTAACGAATTACTAGGAGCATCAATTTTTTTGGCATCTGACGCATCTTCTTATATGACTGGTACTGAATTGACAATTGACGGTGGGTGGAGCTCAAAAGGTTTGTAAAATGAATATTGATTTTAAAAAAAAGTTAATATTAGTTACAGGATCCACTCAAGGAATAGGCTTTTCTATTGGAAAAAATTTATTAGATCTAGGTGCTAATGTAATTTTTAATTCACGATCAAAAAATTTAAAACAATTAAAGAAATTAAAGAAAAATTCATTTCAACATTTAAAAGCTGATGTTACAAATTATAGTGATTCAAAGAATTTGCTAAAAAAAATAAAAAAAAATTTTGGTTTGTTAGACCACATAGTTTGCAACGTTGGAGACGGATCCTCCCTAAATAATACTAATGGCTCTTATGAAGAAATTGATTCTATGATGAAGAAGAATTTATTTCCTGCAACTAATATTATTGCAAACTCCCCAGATTTCATGGTTAAAAAAAATGGAAGTATAGTCTGCATATCATCTATTTGTGGATTTGAAAATCTAGGAGCCCCACCTGGTTATCAAGTTGCAAAAGCTGCATTAAATATGTAT
>MDTG01402570.1_pt1 | contig 36151 bp, 32 predicted proteins | sample 811421 | NCBI WGS metagenome assembly MDTG01 (sample SAMN05326645, study PRJNA326480) | marine metagenome | isolation source: seawater | place: Pacific Ocean: South East | collected 2011
AAAAGTTTGAAAGCCTTTGATAATTTTCTGAAGTAACTTTTTCAAATTGTTGCGGATTAAACTTCAATAATCCTGACTTCTCAAATTTTACTCCCAGGTCACCAATTCGCACGGATCCATCAGGTGTCTGAACTGGATTGAATATAACACTTCTGATGCGGGACTCTAATGTTTGAAGTATTAGGTCCCCTCCTAGTGTCATTGAGGTATCAGTTGTCTCATCCATTGCATTTTGTTGTTTGATAAAACCTAGTACGTCGTTGATATTTTTAATGAGATTACCAATCTTTTCCGTAATTTTTGTGGAGTCCTCTTTGATATTTATTGAAAATTCCTCACCTGGCTTTGCTCGTTTTAAATTGATAACGGCACCAGGTATTAGGCTTTTTAACTTGTTTGTCGGTACTTCCATTTCAAAGCCATTAAATTTTATTTTTGCGTCTTTGGCGTCGTTTTGATTTTCAATATATAAATCTTCATCACCATCTATAAGATAGAAGTCTGGCCATTCGATACGGTTTCCATCGCCCGTATCAGATAAACTAAGGTTTAGTCTCCATGGTGTTTCGGAGTCACTTCCATCGTTTATAACAGATGCCCTAAGACCAGATTCGGGGCTTCTATTTATTAAAGCCGCAAGTCCGTTTAGATTTGCGCTGTCTGGCCCGATGTAAAGATCTTTCTGCTCCCCATCAGAGGTGATGTATCTTAAATAGCCGACACCAATGTAGCTTTCGTTAGGGTCTTTAAAGCCAGTCGTCGTCGCAGTAGACCTTTGAGCTAGACTCATCACCTCAATTTGGTGAGTTCCAGGCTGAACAACATTTTTATCTAAATCTACTCCAATTATGTCCTCATTTGTTTCAACTAATACTTCTCTTAAGGATTGTGCATTTGAATTTGCTAAGACCTCTGACTTGAGGTTGGACATCATTTTGGTTAGTGAACTTACTAATTTATTTTTCTCGCCAAGTTTTTGCTTTCTTATATTTAATTTATCAATAGGAATTCGTTCAGCTTTCATGAGCTGCTGAACAATATCTTTTGGAAGTCCTGTATTGATCGATCCAAAAGAGATACTCAAATAATGTTCCTTGAATAAGGTTTCATGCTTTTAAGTTAGCAAATAGAATGTTTTAATCAAGGTGGAGGCATTTTTGTCGGTATGGAATTAAGTCTTGAAATAAAGCGAGGGTTTAATGAAACCCCCACTTTAAGACAAGTGATGAGTAATGGGTTACTCTATTTAATTTGTCGGTTATTCTAATGAAAGCTTTAGTAAAAAAATCAAGTAATATGTGGCACAAAAAGCTTTTATTTAGCCTTAAAAGAAGCGGAATACTTTCCTTGTTTCTAATTCTTTCTTATTACGCAAGCTTTTCCTCTTTAAGTATAGGGAATTTGTTATTTTCTTTCATATTGGTCATATTTTTTATTTTTAATTTTTATCTATTTGGCGATCTTGTTGAATATCTTTTTAAAATTCATTACCGAGTGAATTCATCTATAAATAGGTTGATATCAAGAGTTTTGGTGGGCTACTTTTTTGTTTTAATTTTTAAAGAGTTACTGCCGCCTGACTTTTTCCCACATTTTATTTATGTCTTCATTTCTTTAAATTTTATTTATTTTTCTTATCCTACAAGATCCAGACTTCACGATTTAACGATGAGATCTCATTTTTCAGAATTTAAGTTTCTGGATAAGTCAGAAAGAATAGTTCTCTTATTGATCATTTTATATTTTATTTTTTCGATACCTTTTGTTGGGCCTGGGCTATTGTCCTCAGAAAACAAAGGTGTGCTAGGTATTTTATTAACTATTATAAAGAATAACTTAAACCCAGCGCTGGTTATAATTTCCTATAAATATCTGTTTTATGGGAGCCTGCTTTTAGCATGTTTATACTCTTCCTCAAGAGTGTTTTTTTCTCGTAGAATTTGTCTTCTTGGTGTTTTTTTAGTTCAGGCCAATTGGAGTTTTTATAAGCTATATGAGGGTGATCTCAATATTCTTTCTTATTCATGTCTGGTAAACATTTTATTTTGGTTGTTTTTCTTTTGTTCTAAAAGCTTGAATTATAGAAGTGGTCTTTTGTTTGGGATTTTTCTTCCAGCTTCTTTCTCTTTAGGACACAATTTTTTTTGGTCTTATGCAGTAGTCCTATTATTGCTGTTATTTAATTTACGGAAAAAGGGAAAGTGGTACTGTCTTCAGTTTTTAAGGTATTGTAGCGGTGGCATGATTACTACTTTTCTTTTATTTAGCTCACAGATTGGTTTTAAATTTGCGACTTATTACTCTTTGCAGGAAATAATGAGTAGCTCCCTAAGGGTTTTTTTTAATAAAGCCTTTTTGATAAATGCAATGAACTCGATGCTTCTAATTTTTATAATAGATTTGTTCAAATTAAATTCTCTTAGGAGCTGGTTTCTAAATAGAAGGCTCGACAAGCATATGTTTCTAATACTTCCCATTTATTGGATTATATTTTCATATTTTAAATTTAGTGAACTTAATAGTTTACTCGGTGCCTTGGTTATTATGTTGTCTTTTCTATCTTTACCAATAGTAGACTTTATTATTTGGAGACTTAACTCAGATCGTGATCGCAGAACTGCGGTCTATTTTTTATTTATTTTATTTGTGCTACTTGATTCCCATCTTGAGGGAAGAGCCAAGGTATTTTTCAATTCTTTTTTTTAAAGTAAGAAATCTTTAAGCAATATATTGTTTTGCCAAATCGTTGTAAGTTTTAATTAGAAAAAAACATCTAGCGAATGTTGCTTTGTGGATAACTTGTTTGAAAATGTGATTTATTAACCAATCAATTTACTTGGAGATAGAGATTTACAGGGGCTACATTGAGATTACGGTTACTTATGCTTTTTCGCCTGCCGTCATAAATGTAAAGCAGAAATGTCGGAAATATGTTGACTCTGTGGAAAACTTTTTAAATATGTGGAAACTTTTTAATCCATGAATCAAATCATTGCTATAATAACTAACCTTAACTGACGGAGATGTAAGAAATAATGACCAAAAAACTTGATAGTTTAATTCCAGAATTTTTTGAACTAGTTAAAAGTAGTGTCGACTTTTCTAAATATAGCACCTCTTACAAGGCTGATGGTAGTCCTGTTACCGAAGTAGATTTATTGATTAACGATCTATTTTTTAACTTTTGTAAAGATAATGAGTTAAATTATCCGATTATTTCCGAAGAGAGCTTCGATAATTTAAGTGCTAAGGGTGTATTGGAGTCATTGCCTGCATTTATCATTGATCCAGTAGATGGTACGAAGGACCTTATTAGAGGTAATGGTGATTGGTCTATTTCAATTGGCTTCCTAAATTCAACAGACATAAAAGATCCGCTAAGCAGAGGTTGGATATACCAGCCCTCTAGGGACAAGGTCTTCTCTTCACTCAAAAAGTCCCCTGATCTAGCATGTGATGAAGCAAAGGATTTAAATGTACTAGTCTCTCGAACCGAATTTAACGATGGGCTTTTTGATAGTCTAAAAGATTATGGAGGCTTTAATATTGTTCCAATGGGCTCGATTGCTCTTAAGTTAGCTATGCTTAGCTCAGGCGAGTGTGATCTGGTAATAACTTTTAGGCCAAAAAGTCTCTGGGACCTCGCTGCGGGATTGGTTTTAAGTAGTCGTAATCATTGCTATTCCTTCATTGGCCAAACAGATCGGCCAATAACTCACTTTCATGGTGAGTTGACGTATAAATCTCCTATGTTATTTGGAAACAAGGCATCTGAGAATAGATTAGAGAGTATAATCAAATTACTGAGTAGATAAGGGATTTGGGTGAGCTTTAAAGTTAAAGACCATTATTTTAAAAAAGCCAAAAAAGAAAACTTTTATGCGCGAAGCATCTATAAGCTTGAGGAAATTGACCAAAAATTTAAGATTATAAAATCAGGTAACCTTGTATTAGACCTAGGGTATCATCCAGGAAGCTGGATTCAATATTCAAGTAAAGCCGTTGGGAAGGGAGGGTCTGTGGTTGGAATAGATATAAGACCGCTCAATGAATCCTTGAAAAAGCTTGATAATGTTGAAGTCTTTGAAAAAGACGCCTTTACAGTTATGGGCCCAAAAGACCTTGGGGTGGATAGAAGGTTTGATGTAGTACTTTCTGACATGGCACCAAATACCACCGGGATCAAGGACGTTGATCAAATTAGAAGTCTTGAGTTAGTTGAAAAAGTTTTTGGAACCTTACCGACTCTTTTGAAACCAGGTGGAAATGTTGTTGTAAAAATTTTCGATAGTAATGATGCCCAAATGTTTTTGAAAGAAGCTTCAAGAAACTTTGAGGTGTTTAAGAAGCTAAAACCAAAATCGACACGTTCAGTATCAAAAGAGTTTTTTGCTATAGGCATGGGGTATAAGTGAAACGTAAGTTAGTAGGGCTTTTTTCTATCTTTATTTGCCTGGGTCTAGTGTTAAGCTATAATCTTGCCCCAGAAAAAATATCTAATAAAAACCTGCGTAACTCAATCACGAAAGCTTTTTTTTCTTACAATAAAAATCAATTCAATATCACCATAAACGGTAATTCGTTTTCTGCTAAAACCACAATTAATGATGAGCTTAATAACTATGCAGTAAAGCTTTTGAGGAGGTTTAAAACTCCTTTTTCTGCTTATGCAGTAATTGACAATAATACAGGAAAAATCATAGCTGCAGGTGGACGTGATCGATTAACCGACAGGGAGTCTCGAAATTTAGCTTTTTCAACAACACACCCTGCCGCAAGCTTGGCAAAAATAGTGACTTCATCGGCACTTTTTGAATATACAAATGTAAAGCCTAGCACGATCTTTTCCTACAATGGAAGGGGAACGACATTATATAAATACCAGTTAAAAGATAAAAAAAATAAATGGACTCGTAAGATAAAATTTGAAAGGGCATTTAATTACTCTAATAATGTTGTTTTTGGAAAGGCGGGTCTCAAAAACCTAAAAGCGGGTAACCTTTTACAAATGGCAAATAGCTTTGGTTTTAATTCAGACTTTATCTCCGATATCTATGTGCCGCATTCCAAATTTGGATTTCCTGACTCTCAGTACCAACTTGCAGAGTTTTCTTCTGGTTTTAATAAGAAAACCACTATTAGTGTTGTTCATGCTGCTTACCTTTCATATTTGGTTGTAAATAAAGGAGCAGGCGTACCACTTTCAGTTTATGAGTCCCTAAAAAACGAAGACAGTGAAGACATTTTAAAAAACCTCAGCTCTAAAAAAGAACAAAGCATCTCCAAAAAAAGTGCTGAAGATGTAAGTAAGATGATGAAATCAACAGTAAAGAAGGGAACTGCTCGGGGCTCATTATCTAGAATGAGGAAGCGCTTGAACAAAAAATTAGATATCGGTGCTAAAACAGGTTCCATTACAGGTGGTTTTCCACATGGAAAGCACGAGTGGATAACTGTATTTGCTCGTCTTAAAGGTGTCGATGATATGGGGATCTCAGTAGCTGTTTTAAATATTAATAAAGAAAAGTGGTACGTTAGATCTGGCTTCATCGCAAAAAAACTAATAGAGTATTATTTCAATCACGTGAGAGATGAAGAATGGAAAAAGGTAACTCAGAATTAGGAATAGGATCCAACAAAATGGTTAATTTAAGCTGGAAAGATAAAGCAATTAAGGAAGTGAAGTCTTTTACTTTAATCTTGGTTGTTGTACTGGGCTTCAGATCTATGTTTTTTGAGCCGTTTAGAATACCTTCTGGCTCTATGATCCCAACGTTAATGATAGGTGACTTCATTTTAGTTAACAAATTTAGCTACGGCTTTAAGGTACCATTTGTTCATTGGTTTTCTGACCCTATTTACATTAGCGAGCCCTCTGAACCAAAAAGAGGCGATGTAATAGTTTTTAAATATCCTCTCGATCCGGATGTGAACTTTATAAAACGTGTTATTGCAGTGCCAGGAGACAGTGTAAAAATTGTTGATAAGTTAGTTTATATAAATGGTGAACCAACTCAAAGAGTAGATATTTCTGAAACAAAAGAGGGTAAAGAAGTTTCTGACGACATGGATGACAGTTACAAGAATGAAGACTTTACACTTTACTTGGCAAAAAGTGGGGAACAAAATCATTACGTCCAAATTAATAATTATAATAGTGCCCATCCAGACAAAGAGGAGTTTACTATCCCTGATGGTAAGTTTTTTGTAATGGGGGATAACAGAGATCACTCAGCAGACTCTAGGCGATGGGGTTTAGTGCCATTTGAAAATATAAAAGGTAAAGCAATGTTTGTTTGGTTTTCATTCATACTTCCATTCTCTGATCATCCGATAAAGTTTCGTCCCTGGCGTATAGGGAAGACGATTAATTAGTAGTGAAAACAAATTTAGATTCTCTTATTAATGGGCACGTACAAAAAATTTATGCGTGCCCATTTTTTTATTCTTTTAAAGTCCGTATTCCTGGAAAGACCGCCTATTTATTCATTGGGAAAGGCAGATATTCTCAAAACGTTTTCATAAGTAACTCAAGAACAGAGTCTAAATATAGGCGGAAAGATTCCTTTTTAGAAAAGTTAAAAAAGGAATTTCTTGGGAGTAAAATAATAAGGTTTAAAGATGAATTGGGTTTTTTTCTAATTTTTTTTAACAAATCTGGATTAGATAAAACCTTTCTTTTTACTTTTAGAGAGAATTTATTGTACTGCGGTCTAGTCTTACCTTATAAAGTTAACCAGATTGAAAGTTATCTCATTTACTTAAAGAAACCCTATGAACGCATTCTCAAAGAGGAGTTCAACTTCTCTAATTTCCTAAAGTCTCAAAACAAGATTCTTCCTATTTTAAACACTTTCAAAGAAAGTGATGAAAATGTAGACCCACACTTATTAGCAAAAAGGTTTGAAACCAAAATTATTAACAAGTTAGACAAAAAGAGGTCGCAAAAAGCCCAGAGAATAAGAGGTGATATTTCTAGATTAGAGAGATTTTTAGAATTAAAAATGCCTTTGTCTCAGCACAAGCCTGTAGGCCATCTTGTTAAGAATGAAACCTTTATATTCGAGGGGATTAAATTAAAAAAAGTTCCAAAGGATTATTACAAGCTTAGAGATCTACTGTTCAAAAAAATAAAAAATATAGAAAAAGCGATAGATATTCAAAAAAATCGACTTCAAGACTTGAACTCAGATTCAAGTGAGGAAGCCGCAGATATTTCAACTTATATTTTTCCAGTTTCAAAGAAAATAGATATGTTTAATAAGCCAGAGCTTGTTAAGAAACGGGGGACCTCATTAGGGAAATATGGCATCTATGTGCTGGGAAAAAGCTCTAAGGAGAATGATTTATTGAGGAGTACTTGGGCGGGGGCAAATGATTATTGGTTTCATTTTAAAAATTTGCCTGGCCCACACTTATTTTTAAAATTAAACCCTGGGATTGTAATTTTACCTGAGGTACTTGAGCTGGTGTGTCAGGCTTTTCGAAATAATAGCGAAACCAAAATGTTAGAAGTAGATATTATATACACTCAGGTTAAATACCTAAAAAAAGTAAGTGGTTCACAAGGTAAAGTAATACCTAAAAATGAAAGAAGTTATCGCAGTGTTGGCTAGGGCCATAAATTCCATTGTCTGAAATGTTCGGTTAATAATGATATCTTAAATTAGATTCAGGGGGATCTATGCGAATTTTATTTATTATTTTTTGTTTCATCTTAACAATGTTTAGTGCTTACTCAAGTCCAAAAAGTTTAATGAACTCTTGGGAAGTTCAGAGGTATAAGTTACAAGATCAAAGCATTCTTGATTTATCATTTGATATTAGAATTAAAGGTCAGAGTGAGGAACTAACGGCCCAGAAAAAGTTTGGAAAAGTTAAAGATCTTTATTACACGATTTACTGGCTTCCAAGTGGGAATATAGATATTAAAGTTAATGGACTAGATGGTAAATGGAGAGAACTAAAACAAACTTTGAAATCTAACCTATTTGGGATAGTTGAAGTTCTTTTTCCTTCTTCACTATTTAAGGTCACAAGAGGTTATGAGGTGTCAATGGCCAGTCCATCCGTTATCAAGGCAGAAGATAAGTCATTTCAAAAAGCATTCCAAGAAATGTTACTTAAGTTTAATAAAGTTGGGGTACTAACAGAAATTAAAAGTAAGAACTCTCTAGGGACCCAAATTCTAACCTTTGTTAATGAGAAATCAAAACAAACAAAAAATAATTATTTTACAAAAAAAATTATTAAAAAAAATTTTTATGGCCCTCGTACGATAAATTCAATAATTAATATCTCGTATGGCAAGGAAGGTAAGTACTTTTTACCGAAAGGAGTTAAGTTAACTACTGAATTAAGTGTTCCTCCTGGTGGCGATAAAAAAAATGATGAAAGGGTAATTAAAAAAAGTTCAGAGGTTGTGTTTTCGAACTTCTCAGTTAACAAAAATGTAGCTATGAAGTATTTCAAAAAATAAGAGGTAATTGAATTTTAATGAAATTTTTCTTAATTATTACATTGTCTGTTCTTAGTCTTTTTTCTTGCGAAAGAAATCAAGACATAAGGCAAAAAAAAGAGAGTAGAAAGCAGGCAATTAATGGCTGTAAAAATTCGCAATTTGTGGGTGCCGTTTTATCAAAAGAAAATGTTTTAAACTTATTTAAATGCCTTGGATGGCACTTAGAATTGTCGAGCCTGTACAATCAACTTGAAAAAATAAGCGCTCAAGATTGGAATTTATTTGCAGGGCCGCTTAACGAAGTTTTCTTCAAAGAGTCAAATCATGAGCTTCGTTCTGAGCTGTTTAGCTTTTTTTATAAACTAGAAAAAAATGGCTCGCTAGATCAGCTCTCATCTTTTCTTTCGAATATTGATTTCAAGGGCGTGAGTGATTTTGTAGAAGTGTTATTTAGATGTCAAAAAAAAGGTGAATGCTCTGAGTATGATTTAAAGGTCGCGAAAGCTCTGGTTCCAAATGAGGAGAGTTATGAGCGTATTATTTTATTTTTAAATTACTTTAAAAGTTCACTTTCCCAACATGATTCAAGGCAGCTCGTTTTAAACTTTAGTAAGTTTTTGGAGGACCAAAAAATTGAGAGTTTTCTTTTTGAGATTCTAAAAAATGATGACTCATTAGTTTTTGACGACTTGTCTACCAAAGTACTATTTCCATCTGTTAAAGAATTTATTTTTGAAGAAAAGTCTGGAAGGTCAAGACTTTATGAATTTTCTAGGCAGTTTGAGGACAAAAGAAAATTTTCTGACTACATAAACAACAATCTATTTTCAGGAGTGTTGAAGATTGCTCCTACATTTAGATTGGTTTCAAAGTTTAATGGTACGCTTCCATGCCAACTTGGCTCAGAGGGTGATTTGTCCTCGTTTGACCTCGACTATCGTCTTGTTAATTTCATAAAAAGAACTATCGGTCCTAACCCAGCTCTAGGGAAAAATTTAATCGAAGAAACTGCTTTCACCCTTCTTGCAAATCAGCTATGCGCAAATCTGCCAAGCTTTTCTAGTGGATTAAATCGATTTAATCTTTACTCATCTTCTCCATTTCACGAGGTCGTTGAAACGGAGTTAGTTCTTGGGAAATTTAATAGTAATTTGATTAATATTTTATCTAACAAGTATACCCATCAGTTGATGTCAATGTTTTATGGACTAGTTGATCCAAGAGTGGACTCAAAAACTAATTTGAGTGACGCCTTTAGGTTTTTAAATTTGCAAGACACTTCCCTTGTATATGACTTTTTTGAATATTCATATAAAACTCACTTGGATCTTTTTGTTACGGTAGAGGACATAATATATACAAGTGATCTAGATTTATATTTTCTTTCGTCTTATTTTTTAAGCAAGCTTGAAGGAAATGAAGAGATTAAGTTTTTGATGAATGATTTATCAAGGCGACTTGAGAGAAAGCATTTAGAATTTGCTAGAAATTTATCGAGTCAGACTTTTTCTTATATGGAAAACCCAAAAGAGTCTATTAATAATTTTATCGAAATTCTTAATTTATCAGAAGACCTTCCTCTTGTTTTGGAGTCTGCTTGGTTTGAAAATACGGGGTCGCTTAATTCTCTGATAAGATTCTTAACAAGTACCTCCAAGATGCTTGAAGATACTGAGGTCAAAAATGATGTTTCAAGGCTCGTAAGCTCCAGATATTTAATAAGGGCCATAAAACTTTTATCACTTGGTGGAACGTCAGGTGCACCATCAGTTGCAGAGATTGTTAAGGGGATAAAAAAGATTTCCTATGTCAAAAGTGATAAGAACTTCAGACAGTTGATGAAGGACATACGACCTGAAGAATTGTCTTGTGTTAAAGCTTTAAGTAGTGATGAATTTTCCCTAACCAAAATCTTAGTTGGTCTGCCTAAGGAGTGTATGGAACTTGATGCTCCAGGGGAGTTACTACTAATACTTTCTGAGATTAATGAGCTAAACTTAGATACCAAAAATACAAATTACCAGAGTTATGGGGGTCCTTTAGACTTATTTAATAAGGAGCTCTTTGGAAGCACTGAGATTGTAGGTGACGGAGTATTACTTTTAAATACTGTATTTAATCTTTTTTATAAAAATAGTGAAGAAACTAAAAGCAATGATATTGCTTTGTTTGTCAGAGATTTGTTTGACTCATTTTCTAAAGACGAGTTTATTTCATTAAGTAATTCGTTAGTGAAACTTTTAAAAAGTTATTTTGATTCAGACCCGTTAAAACAAATGTATCATAGAAATTACTTTCTATCAGATTATTTGGATGACATCTCCCCTACTGGTGAAAAACTGAGAAACTATATTTTGGGTTTAAGTGATCATTTAATTGATTTCAATAATTCTTTTCAAGGTGTAACGACAGAAGAATTATCAAAATACAAAAGTTGTGATGAATACTTCATCTTTTGGATTGGGTATGATGAGTGTCAAGATGCGACCTCAATAAGTAATTCGCTTCATAATGTTAAAAAATTATTATTAAGAAAAAATGGTGTAAATAGGCCTACAGCCCTCGAGATGCTAATGAAATTAGCGCTACCTAAAGAGGGTGTCGAAATTCCTTTTGAGGCAGAGAATAAAAGAAAAGTAGTTTTTACGGCTGAAGAAATCATTAAAATGGCCGTAAATGTAAATGACCCGAATTTTACCAAGGATGGCAAGCGTATAAATAATCAAATTATCGATTTTTGGTTATTGAATGAACGAGGTAAAAAAGAAAAGAAAAAGTATCTTATGACTACTTCTCAACGTATGGAGACGACAGTACGAGAGGTTAGATTTGATTTAAATTACCTCGGTGTAAGTTACATGAACACTGTTGCCAGGGGGGAGAACTACACTAAAACGGTTAAAAGTAACTTTAAATTATTAAAAAGGTGTGCCCTTTACTTTAGATATTGTTTGCGGTTTTTCTCCAAACAAGAACATCTAATGGTTCGAAATGGAATTGCGACTTATCCAGCTCTGTGGGACTTAGAGGACTTTTGGGGGCATGGAGAGGCTATGCAAGGGTTGATAACCAGCTTAGTGGCCAGTTCCTCTAAAAAAGCAGCGAAAGCTGATTTGATTAATTTTAGAGGTTTTCGTATTCCTTCTGTTCCAAGTGATAGAGAGCTTAAAAAGCACAATGGATCTATTTTTACTCAACTCAGTATGATTAGTGTATTTACTAATTTTGGCCGTGTTCTTGATTCTCGTTTTGAAGGTTACAAAAATGTAAGAAAGTTTATAGAGTCCCAAGATTTTTCTCTCTTTTCTCAACACTTTCTTAAAAATATAACTTATAAAAACTCAACAGAATTATTGAATAGAGTTTTAACAAAGTCTCTTAATTATAGAGATCAAAGTAACCTAACGGTCACTGAGCGCATCGTTGATTGGATATCCTCTCGAAATAAAGTTCAGTCATTGTATATTCAAAACATTGTTTCCGACCTTGTAATGATCTCTCCGTTCATAGGAATAGATACTGATAGTTTTTTTGGACCGGATGTGTGGATAAATCCAAAATATAAAAAGAACTCATTAGATTCGGTATTAGTATTTTTAGATGATTTTATGGATGTTTGGTCATACCTTTTTGATGAGTTGGATATTGAGAGACAAGAAAGCCTTTTGAAAGGGGTGAACTTTGTTACATCTTTTTTAAGAGAGGGGCTTTATTCCTCAGGTTTAGAAAAGTCTTTATTCTTTTATGAGACGTTAAATGAAGTCTTCTACGTTGCTAATAGTTACCTATATGAATTCCAATACGACCAACTCAAGGGAGTTGATTATTTAAAACTTAGTTTTTATGAGAGAAGCTTTTTGAGAGAATTAAGTGCGTCATTAAATTCAATGGTAGATTTTATTGCAAGCTTCTCCAAAGAGGATATTTCAGATTTCTTAGTTAAAGTTCAAAGTCTTTTAAAAGAAAATGAAGGAAAAGTATCGATAAACTTTTTGAGCAATGTGATCAATATTATCCGAGTTGGGGTGACAGAGTTATCACTAGTTGATGAGGATGCAGCGGAAAATAAAAATTTTAATTTTTATGAAAATTTAATTCGGTATTTAAGTGTTGAAAATGAGCAAGGCGAAACTAAAGTTAATTTATTTTCAAAGTGGCTTAATTCTTCGAAGAATAGAGATGCAGTCAATGAAGTACTTCAAAACTTTCTCGGAAACATCTCGCCAAGTCACTGACTCTTCTTCTTGGTTATATTCTTTAACTAGGTAATATTTCATGGATTAAGTGATTTAGGTTCCACGTATAGAATATAAGTATGGGGAATTTAGAAAAAATTAATGAAACACTCTCAAAAGCCAGTAACATCGTATTTGGTCAAGATAAAATGCTGCGTTCAATTGTTTCTGCAGTAATATGTGATGGCCATTTACTGATAGAAGGGATGCCTGGTCTAGCTAAGACTCTTTCAATCTCTACAATCTCAAAACTATTGCATCTCGATTTTAAAAGAATCCAATTTACTCCAGATCTTTTGCCTTCTGATTTAATCGGAACGAAAATATACTCTCAAAAAACTGAGGAGTTCAAAACAAAATTTGGCCCTATTTTTACAAACGTTTTATTGGCAGACGAAATTAATAGAAGTCCTGCAAAAGTACAATCTGCATTACTCGAGGCCATGGCCGAAAAGCAGGTAACAATTGGTGAAGAGTCTTATCCTTTGGAAAAAGCGTTCATCGTTCTCGCCACTCAAAACCCTGTCGAGCAAGAGGGTACATATCCATTACCGGAAGCACAGCTTGATAGATTTATGATGAAGATTGTCACAAATTATCCAAGCTTTGATGCTGAGCTTAAGGTGCTTGAGCCAATGGGAAAATCAACAGAATTAGATCCAATGCTTGAATTTGATACAATAGAAGATATTCGCGATGAAGTTGATAGAATACATGTAAGTGACTTTCTCAAAAAATCAATTGTTTCAATTTGTCACTCCACTAGACCAGGCAATGATTCATTCAATTCAAAATACAAAAATACAATCCTTCATGGTGTCTCCCCTAGAGCAACAATTTGGCTATATCGATTATCAAAAGTGAATGCTTTTTTTGAGGGGCGTGATCATGTTATTCCTGATGATATAATGTATTCTATTGAAGATATTTTAGGCCACAGAATCGCTTTGACTTATGATGCAAAGATAGAGGGCGTAAATTTAAGTTCATTAATTAAAGAGATTGGCTTAGCAAACTTGTGAGGTGAAAAATGAACCTGGCGAAAGTTCACAAGATGGTTACCAGGGTTCAATCCAGTCTTTTTAAGCATTCAAATAGCTATTTTCAAGGAGCTTTCCAAACAAACTTTAAAGGCTCTGGAGTTCAGTTTAAAGAACACCAAGTATATCAGTATGGGGATGAAATTCGTTTTATTGATTGGAATCTATTAGCAAGAAAAAATATGACATACGTAAAGACTTTTGAAGAGGAAAGAAATGTTCATATTCTTTGCATATTGCCAATACGTGCAAGTCTAATTTTTAAGGAAGAAAATGAAACAAAAATTGAGGCAGCATTAGAGGCAATTTGTTTTTTCATTCTCATGGCCGGAAAAACCAAAGACTTTGTTGATGTATTGATTGATTTTAATGGCCTTAAAGTGATTAAAAATCTCCAAGGTGAAATGGGCATTGTTAATTTTTTTAGTGTTCTTGAAAAATTGGATGTCCTTAGGCCTGATGGAAAAATTAATTTTAAAAATGTAGTGGCGTCAAAAGATGAATTCAATGTGGATAAATGCAGAAAATATTTTGAAAAGAATAAACAAGTTGTCTTGTTAACAGACAAGCATGCGCTAAAAAATGAAACAGATAATAAAATATTGAAAACATTCAAAATCAAAACTTTTTGCTTTTTTGTAAATTGGGAAATTAACAAAAGAAAAGATGCAATTATTTTTGATGACTGGGGAGTAACCAGAAGGATATCAACCGATAGAAACCTAGTTGATTTTAAGTCTGATAAAAGGACCTCATTAATAAATGTGAATGGGAACCACTTAGAAGAGATAACCCAGACTCTTTTGAGGAGCCAGCCTTGAGTTTTAATATTTTATTACCAGTAAAAAGAATAATAAAAGGAAAGCCATACCTTATTGAGTACCCTTCAGGTTTGGATCTGCCCGAAGATGGGGGGTTCTTAGGTGAAGAAATATTTTTAATTAAGACTAAAGGTAAGCTAGGAGTCATCTTTTTAAGTGATAATTATGAGAGGTCTTATAAGTTAAAAGACAAGGTGATCAACATCGCAGAGGTGAACGTCGTTAAGGAAAAATTCAAAAGTCAGATTTTTCTTGAGGACTTACAACCAGATCAAAGCAGTTTTTTCTCAGTTGCTGGTGTCTCCCTTCTGTCATTGGTTTTGATCTTTTTAGGGTGCAATTTTTTAAAAACTAAATTTTACAAATTAAGAAGGAGAAAACTAATTGAAAAGGCATTGAACGAAAATAATTTCCAACTTCTTTTAAAAACGAATGAAGCAGAATTAGATAATATTAGATCATTTATAACCGAAAATATTTATAAAAAAGAATGGGAAACGAGTCTAAAAGATGATTTTGAGAACCTAAAAAAGGAATATCTTAATGTTTAGTTTCGATGAGTTACTCAATACTCATTACTCGTGGGCAGTTGCTCTCTGTGGTATGGCTTGGTGTTTTTTTACGTTTGTTAAACCAAATATGACAGAGTTTACAAGCCTCATATCAACATCAGGGACCCCAACTCGTGTCATCATTGCCTCTTTGTTTGCGATCTCGTTTGTCGCTTGGTTTTTTATTGCAATTGCTGCAGGTTTGCCTGTTAAGTATACGAATGAGAACAATGATAAAAAGGATGTGAGGGATATATTTTTTGTCGTTGATGTTTCAAGATCAATGCTTGCGGTTGATTTTACACCCAACAGGCTTGAAGTCGCAAAGAACCACATAAGAGATTTCATAAGCTTCAGGGGTGATGATCGTATTGGTGTTGTGATGTTTGCTGAAAAGATAATTACACTTTCTCCGCTGACTTATGACCAGGAGTCGATCCTTGAAAAAGTATCTGAGATTAATGTTGGTTTTTTGGGTAATGGAACTAATATTGGCGATGCGATTGGCTTAGGCGCCAAGCGGCTTACTGAGTCGGAGGCAAAAGAAAAAGTACTTATTTTACTAACAGATGGTGTTTCAAATGTCGGTAACCTTAATCCTCTGCAGGCATCTGAATTTGCAAGGGAAGCTGGAATTAAGATTTATTCAATCGGCATTGGAACGGATAACACGGCAAAGTTGCCCTACAAGGTTGGAGGAAGAACTTTTTTTCAAGAAATTCCCGGAGGCAGCATTGATGTGAAGACTCTGATGAAAATATCAGAGCAGACAAATGGAAAGTTTTATTATGCCAAATCCTCACGGGCTCTTGGGCAAGTGTTTGATGAAATTAATAAACTTGAAAAGACTGAGGTTAAAATAACTGGAGAAAGAAGATTTAATTATAAATATAAGGCATTTCTTCTTTTTGGAATTTTATTACTTTTTTCAGTTGAACTTTTTTTGAACAAGAAAAGAATGTTTGGGGTATAGATGGGTAGTTTTGGTGAAAACATTCTAAAGCTATTATTTCCAGTATTAGTGTTTTTAATTTTTAAATATAAAAGCGAAAGCTCCAAGCGCTTGTCATTGATGATGCCAATCACTTTAAACCGGAATTATAAAGCAGGGTTGTTGTTTTATTTTCTATTTTCTTTATGTTTAGGAGTTTCCTTGTTTGATTTTAAAGGGGCTAAGGTTAAGGGTGAAAAAAAGAGTAGCAAGGAGAAAATAACAATTTTAATAGATTACTCTAGTTCTATGCGTGTACAAGATGTAGGGACATCAAGGTATAAACTTGCACTTAATTTTGTTAAAGACTTCATTCGTAATATGCCCGGCTATAATTACAGAGTCGTCATATATGCCGATAAGGGCTATAAAGTAGTGCCTTTTACTTCAGATATTAATTATGTTCAAACAAAGATATCGGCAATTCGGTCTGACCTTTTTCCTGACGGGGGAAGTGATTTACATCTTGGTTTAAAGGAGTCATTTGTTGGTGATAGTACTGGTGGTACTGTATTACTCATTAGTGATTTTGAAAATTTAGATAGTGAAAAGATTAATTCTCTAATAGATGAGAAAAAAATAAATCTCTTTTCTGTTATTGTTGGTACGTCTGAAGGGGGAAGGATCCCTATGGGGAGAAATAACCTTCTTAGAGGTTACGTCACAAAAAATGGAAAGAAAGTAATATCAAAAGCTGATCCAATTTTTTTAAATGATATAAACCATAAAAATAAATTCATACTGAATAAAAACAAATATCCTCTAGATCCCCTGGGTGAAGCCATGAAGAGGAGCTTTGTTAATGCTAATGCTGAACAAAGCACAGATTATCTTAGGAAAAGATATATGCCATACTTTGTTTTGCTTGGTTGTATTTTTTTACTCCTTTCTCTATTTTTTAGAAATATCAAAAAACCTGTTGGGTTTATAATGATTACGCTATTAAACATGGTTGAAATCTTACATGCAAATGATCCTGCACCTCAAACAAACATCGAACTAAATAGATATGCAAATGAAATGTTTTTTGAAGAGGGAAAAGATCAAAAAGATATTCCGGAGACTATTTATAAAGAACTGTCACAGAAGAATTTGTCCGATGTAAATAAAGTTAGTGTAAGCTTCAACCTCTCCACGGCTCTTCTTAGAAATTCAAAAAGAAAGGAATCAATTGATCTCATATTGGATAGTGAAATAATTAGTAAAAAGGTTATGGGTGATAAGCTTAGGTCTAATATCGTAAATTTACTAAAACAAAGCGCTCAGTCAAAAGGTTCGACAGAGGGAGATAGTGAAAGCTCAGATAAAAATCAAAATCAACAAAGTGATAGTAACTCTAACAAAAGTAGTAGTAATAAAAAGCAAGACTACAAAAAACAATTGTCTGAGAAAGATAGAAGATTACTAGAAAAGCTTGTTGGTGACGATCAGGTATCTCAAGCTGAATATATAAAAAAGAAAATAAAAAAGTCATCCCGAAGGAATGAAATAAGATGGTAAGATTCTTTTTTGTTTTTCTTTTGAGTTTTAAATGTTTTGCAACGGCGATTATTAGCTCACCCCTTACAGAAATATCGAAAGGAAACTATCAATTTAAGATACTTTTTTTAAATGAAACATCCCGTATTCCTTTTGTTAACTTTGATGTGACAAATGGATATCTTGTGCGTAGGTCCCACTCAAGAACTATTAGGGGGTATGAGTTATCATTTCTTCTAAAAAAAAATAATCAAAACGCGCAGATGGCCATTGAAAATATTTATTGGATTAAAAATGGAGTAAGGCGGCCAATAACAAATCTAAAATCTGGGATAAAAAGCTCAGTTCCGAATGTGCCCCAAAAAAGACAGCGCAGAAAAACAATTATTTCCGACACTAAAGTATTAACAGAGATCGATAGCGATAATTTCTTTTATGAGAAGGGAATTATAATTAAGTACTCAATTCTAAGTAAAAGCAACTTCCTAGACTATAAGATTTCCAAATTCCCTCAGTTTACTGGTTTCATAAAGCGGTTTCGAGAAATTTCGAGCCGATCAAAACAAGTATTTATTGATGGTGAGTACTGGTATCAAAACCCACTCTACCTTGTAGAGATTTTTCCTATTGAAGGGCAGTCACTCGGAATAATTCCCATGGCCGTGGAATTAAAAAGCTATGGCTCAACTCGTATTATTGAATCGGAAAAGTTCGAGCCAAAATTCAAAAAAGCTTTTGAGGGAAATGTTTTATACGGCAAAAATGGTATCACCTTATTTCCCGGCGAAGGTAATACCTACGATGCAGATCACCCTGTTAGTATTTTAGTCGAAATATCTGGTAATGGTCTGATCGAGAACTACGAACCAGATCTCTCAGACAATTTAAAAAAATACTTGGTTGATAAAACAATTGAAAATCAAAACTATGGGATACCCAGTGCAAAAAAAGTAATTAACTATCGCTTTTCCTTTCCAAATGAGGGGACCTACTCGGGTAGCTTTGTGATGAAATATTATGATGAAAAAACCAAATCAATTCTTAGTGATAATAAAGAGTTCTCATTTGATATTCTACCTCCTAAAAAAAATAGGAAATTTTCCTATTTATCTAAAAGAATTAAAGAGTCATCATTTTTAAAAATTCAAAATATAAACCTAGGATTATTTTTATTAATTATATTTATTACTTTATTTAAGTACATAAAAGTGGAGTTTCTTATTTTTGTCGAAGCGATTCGTTTCTATCGCTCCTTGAAGTTACCTAATGCAAAAAAGTATAATATGTTTTTTGAGAAGTTTTATGGAAAGGTCGACTCAGAAAAATATAATTTCAAAAGTGACTTAGATAAATACTTTCATGATAAGTATCTTGGGAAAGAAAAAAGCATTGGAAAGGTCGTTCTGCGTAATTCAGAGTTCAATTCAAATAATGGGGAGTCTTTGTCTAGTGATCAGGATCTTGGCTTTATAATTATTTATTTATTTGTTAGAAATATAAAAGCGTAATTAAAGAGAAAGTTTATGAAAAAATTTACCAATATTGATGACTTAAACATCCAGTTTGCTGGTTCTGAAATTATTATAACGATGGGTAATTTTGATGGAGTTCATTTGGGACATAAGTCCATTTTAAAGGCAATTATGAATAAAAAAAGTAGCGACTCCCAAAAGTTTGGTCTCGTCACTTTTGTGCCCCACCCAAGAGTTGTTTTGAAGGGTGATGAGGGTTTTTTAATAAATGATTATGAAGAACGACGTGCCCTCGTGGCGGAGGTAGGTCTTGATTTTATTGTTGAGCTACGGTTTGATAGAGACTTTTCTACTCAGACCCCTGAAAAGTTTTTAGAAGACTACATATTAAAAATTTCATACCTGAAAAGAATATATTTAGGTCATGACTTTGCCTTTGGTGCAAACAAAAAAGGGACTCATGAGCTTGTAAAAAAACAAACTGCTGGCAAAAACATTGATGTCTTTTTGGAAAGTGAAATTCTTGATGACAAAGGTGTCCGCTTTTCAAGTACTGATGTTCGTAATGCTATTTGCTCAGGGGATATGAAAAAAGCCAATGGTTACCTCGGTCGTCATTTTTATGTTTCAGGGTCTATTGTTAAAGGCCAAGGTAGAGGTAAGAAAATTGGATTTCCTACAGCAAACATACTCTGTGACAGTTCACGGATAATTCCTAAAAATGGTGTTTATAAAACCAAAACGACATTAAATGGCATGGTTTATCAGAGCATTACAAATGTTGGTGTTAACCCTACTTTTAAAGACGACAAAAAAACAATTGTCGAAACTAATATTTTTGATTTTGATACGGACATTTATGGAGAGACAATAAAGGTTGAATTCATTGAATTTATACGTGAGGAAAAAAAGTTTACCTCCGTTAATGAACTAATCAGTCAAATTTCAATCGATGTGAAAAAAACAAAGGATAGTTTTAAATGATTAATCTTGCCCTTTTAGGAAAGGATATTCAAAAGAGTAGATCGAAAGAGATGTATGAAAACCTTTTAAAAAAAGAAGTTAATTATCAATTACTCGATTTTTCTGAAGAAAATGAGATTCCTTCGTTGAATGAGATTTTCTCTAACGCCTCTGGTCTTTCCATTACTGCTCCTTACAAAAACCACTTTATAGATTCTGTAATTATTGAAGCTGAAGTTAAAAGCATTCGTGCCATTAATTGTGTGAAAAAAGTTGGTGGGGATTTTTACGGGACAAATACAGACTATTTAGCTTGTTTAGAAATTCTCAACTCTTTTTTTAAAAAAAAAATTAAATTCTTTATTTTAGGAGATGGTGCAATGTCTAGAGTATTGCAACATATTCTTAGAAATAATAATGAGGACTTCGAGGTTAAAAGTAGAAAGCTTGGAAATCTCAAAGACAACAAATTTAGTTTTGAAGCGATTCAAAAAAAATATATTCTTATTAATTGCTGTCACCGGGACTATGACTTTGATGGAACTGTTGATGCCTCATTAATTAAGTTTTGGGATCTGAATTATAGTATTGATGAGGGAAAACATAAGAGTGTTATTAATTCGACAAAATATGTTGATGGCATTGAGCTTCTATTTTTACAGGCCAAATATGCCCTCGAGTTTTGGGGAATAAAATAATTAAATAAATTCATGTAAAACCGATGAGTTATCGAGGTTTTATATGTTCAGAAAAGAATTTGCGGATGTAATTAGCAAAACGGGAATGATTCCTATTAAGGATATCCGTGAACTTTTGACGAACAAAGATAGGCACGCTGTAACAGAACTGGAACTTCTTAAATTTGATTTTTTCGATGACGTTAAATTTGCCAAGCTAGTCGCAGATAGATATTCGATGACATATATCGATCTATCCAAAGCTAAGATTGGTGATAATGTTCTATCACTAATTAAAAAGTCAGATGCAATTAAATATCGTGTGATACCAATTCAAAAAACCGCTAAAGCCGTTAGTATAGCTGTCTATGATCCATCGCTAGAGAAAATCAAGGGAGAATTGCAAACACTTTTTCAGCACAACGTTGAACTAATTTTAACAAATATTGATAGTTGGAAATTATTATTTAATCGATTGTCTGACAGCATCGATGATATCTTGGATAGTATCAGAGAAGTTCGAACTGAAAGCGTTACTGATGACTCCCCTGGAGATAAAGATATTGGTGACGATGTCATCAGACTTGTTAATAAAATTCTTGCTGAAGCTTTCATCAAAAAAGCTAGTGATATCCACGTCGAGCCGTACGAGCATATCTTCAGGATACGATTCCGAATTGATGGAACGCTTCAAGAAATTTCTAGACCTAATTCAAAGCTTGTACCTGCAATTGTAAGTAGAATGAAAATTCTTTCCCAGATGGATATATCAGAAAAAAGAAAGCCTCAAGATGGAAGAATTAAACTAGAAATTGGAGGAAAACCAATCGATTATCGAGTTAGTAGTCTTCCAACACTTTTTGGAGAAAAGGTCTGCTTGAGACTTCTTGATAGTTCAAATCTAGAACTCGATATGACTAAATTAGGATTTGAAAAAAAACAACTTGAAGTTTTTCAAGAGGGTATTCATAGACCTTTTGGTATGTGTCTTGTTACCGGTCCAACTGGTTCTGGAAAAACGACTACGCTATACTCTGCACTAGCTGAACTTAACACAGTTGGAAAAAATATTTCTACCGCCGAGGATCCATGTGAATTTAACCTTCAAGGAATCAATCAAGTTAATGTGCGTAAAGAAGTTGGACTTACTTTTGCCTCTGCACTAAAGGCATTTCTACGACAAGATCCAGATATTATCATGGTTGGAGAAATCAGAGATTATGAAACTGGGGAAATTGCAGTTGAAGCGGCCCTAACTGGCCATATGGTTTTATCTACGCTTCATACAAATGATGCCCCATCTACAGTAACAAGACTTCTAAATATGGGAGTTGAAAGCTTCCTTGTTACAGCGGCCGTTAATGTTATTGTTGCTCAAAGATTATGTCGTCGTATTTGTGTTGATTGTAAAGTCGAAGATCCAGTATCCGTGGAAGAGCTAGTTGCTTGTGGTATTACTGAAGCTTCGGCAAAGAAAATAAAGGTCTATAAAGGAAAAGGTTGTGGTAGCTGCAATGGCACCGGTTATAAAGGACGGGTTGCGATATATGAAGTTATGGCCATGACCCAAGCGCTTAGAGAAATTATCCTAAAAAATGGATCTAGTGACGATATAAAAAAGCAAGCAATTAAAGATGGGATGAAAACATTGAGAATGAGTGCGTTATCAAAAGTTGCTAAGGGTTTAACAACTTTGGATGAGGCTGTCTCTAATTCAAGCAGCGACAAATTTTAGGTGATGTTATGAGTGAAGCAAAAAAACAAGCAAGTGAATTAACAAGAACTAGGGCCGCAACAGGCGCACCAGATTTAAAGGTTCAACAACTCTTTAAATCAATGGTTGAAAATAATGCTTCTGACTTACATATAACTAATGGAAATTCTCCATGCATTAGAGTCAGTGGATCAATAACAAAAATTAAAACCCCACCTCTTACGCCTGATGATACAAAGCGGCTTATTTACCAAATCCTGACTGAAGAGCAAAAAAATGAGTTTGAAAAAAACATGGAACTTGACTTCTCCTTTGGTATTAAAGGGCTTGCAAGATTTAGGGCAAATGTTTTCTATTCCAAAGGCGCAGTGGCAGCTGTTTTTCGACAGATTCCAAGTGTCATTCCTGACTTTAAGGCATTGAACCTTCCACAAGTCCTAATGGATATGACTGATGTTTCCAATGGGTTGATACTTGTGACTGGGCCTACTGGCTCGGGTAAGTCAACGACGCTTGCGGCGATGTTGGATCGATTAAATCAAAATGAAGCCGGACATATCCTTACATTAGAAGACCCTATTGAATTTGTGCATCAGCATAAGATGTGTATTGTAAATCAAAGAGAAATTGGTAGCGATAGTATGGACTTTCATCGCGCTTTGAAATCTCTTTTGCGGCAAGATCCTGATATTGTTTTGATTGGTGAACTTAGAGATAAAGAAACTATTGAGGCGGCGCTTGAAATTGCGGAAACAGGGCACCTTGTTTTTGGAACACTTCACACTAATTCCTGTGTGCAAACAATTAACAGGATTATTAACGTTTTTCCAAGTGATCAACAGGATCAAATTAGAACATTGTTAAGTTTTGTTCTCCAAGGTGTTGTTGCTCAGCAACTCATACCAAAGTCGTTCGGTAAAGGGCGTGTTGCTGGAGTTGAGGTTTTAATTCCAACTCCCGCTATTCGAAACCTTGTAAGAGAGGATAAAATTCATCAAGTGTACTCTCAAATGCAAGTAGGGCAAGATCAAACAGGGATGATCACGATGAATCAATGTTTAAAGTCATTTGCTGAAAAAGGTCTAATAGATAATGAAACAGCTTTAACATATACAACTAACCCAGAAGAGTTAGAGAAGATGCTCGGGATTAGTAAAAAGAGAAGGTAAATGCCAAAGTTTAAGTGGGAAGGCTTAAACCGTGAGGGAAAAAAAGCCAGAGGAGAAATTCAGGCCAATACTCAGCAAGAGGCAAGGCGAGCACTTCGAAAAAAAGGCATTCGGGCCAAACGTGTGATTGCTCCTAGCATTTTAGAGTTTGATTTGGGTGAGGCTATGGTTAATGCTGGTTTGGCAAAACCATTTACTCCAAAAGATTTAATGCAATTCACAAGGCAGCTTGCTACCCTGATAAATGCGGGCGTTCCTATCTTACAGGCCCTGGAAATATTATATAAAAATCAAAAAAACCCGGTTCTAAAACATTCAGTCAAAACAGTAGCAAATGAAGTTGGAGAAGGTAAAACTATTGCAGACGCATTATCCAAGCAGCCAGGTTTTTCTAAGCTTTATTGTAACCTTGTTAAGGCCGGGGAGGCTGGCGGGATTTTAGATATAATTCTTACTAAATTAGCAGAGCACTTAGATAAAGCGGAAAAAACAAAATCACAAATTAAAAGTGCCATGAGTTACCCCGCAATTGTTATGTTTGTTGGTATAGGTGTAATTTGGGGATTGATGACTTTTGTTGTTCCCCAGTTTCAGTCAATGCTTGCAGATACCGGCCAGGAGACACCTTGGGTTACACAAGTAGTAATAGATACTAGTGAGTTTTTTCAAAACTATACAATATACATGCTTCCAGGTTTCGCCATACTAATTCTTCTTTTTAAGGTTTCTATATCTACCCCGCATGGAAAAACAACTTTTGATAAATTTATGATGAGATTGCCTGTTTTTGGAGGCATTATCATCAAAGGTAATTTAGCTGGTTTTAGTAGAACCTTAGCAACTATGCTTAGTTCAGGAGTGAGTCTAATTGATAGTCTTGAGATATGTATCGATACGATTGATAACTCAGTGATAGCCAAAGATATTAATTTTATTAGATCTCAGGTAATTAAAGGTAAAAATATTTCTGAACCTCTAAATCGAATAACTTATTTTCCCGATATGGTTTCCCAAATGATAGCTGTCGGAGAATCGACAGGAAACCTTGATCAAATGCTACTTAAGGTAGCAGTTGTGTTTGATGAGGAGGTGGATGAGTTAATTGGGGCAATGACAAAGATGATTGAACCCGCCATCATTATATTTCTTGGAGGTGCAGTAGCCTTTGTAATGATTGCAATGTATTTGCCAATCTTCATGAGTGCTGGTGGAGCTTAAACATTATTTGTTGGAATTAAAGATTTTAAATCATGGTTTAAATCTATGTTAAAATGACAAAAATAAATTTAGAAAATGTTTTTTAAAAAAGGAGAACGTCTTATGAAATTAAAAAACAATAATTCAGGCTTCACGCTTGTAGAACTTATGGTGGTTGTTGCCATTATTGGAATTCTTTCCGCGGTGGCCATACCTAACTTTAGAAGTTACCAAGCAAAAGCTAAAACTAGTGAAGCGAAGCTTGCTTTATCAAATGTTTTTACAGCTCAAACAGCTTTCCAAAACGATTACAATGAATTCGCTACGTGTCTTAAGTTTATGGGAATCCCTGCGCCTCCGGCCAATTCTAATTATTTTGCTTTCGGCTTCAAAGATAAAAGGGATGCAACTGATCCAGGTGCAGCAGGTTGTAATGAGGCAGACCAGGTATTTGTTTATCCATCAACGAAGGCTGCTAATGGTGCTGCGAGGCCAACTGTCTTGGCTGCGGATACTGATCACAATAAAAGCGCAGAATTGATAGTCAATGCCGCAGGTACAGAGTTTAAGGCTGGTGCCTCTGGCGTAGTTTCAACTGATGCTGCTGATGAGCGTGCAGAGTTTACCATTGATCACACTAAGCAGGTAGTAGTTATAAGAGCTGGTTACTGATATTTTTTTAATTTTCTTTTATAGGCATCCCCAATGGGGGTGCCTTTATTTTTTTCTGCCAAATCTTTCAATATACTCACACTCCACAACTTATCTTCCTTGTTTTTCAAAAAGTTAATAATTCTTATCGGCAACAAAGGTTTTTTTTCCGAAATATTATCCATCGCTAAGATTTTTTTCCAGTACACAACACCTTTTTCAATTTCCTTTGTATAAAAAAGGTAATTAAATCCCAGATTAAAGTTTAGTTCAATATCCAATGGGAATTTATCCAAACCTCTTTTAAATAGCTTTGTTGAACCTAAGACGTCATCTTTTACAACACCAATATATTGACCCCCTAAAAAATAGTTTTCATAAAATAGAGGGTCAATAAGAGAAATTCCGTAAAATCGGTAGTACATCCATGAAAAGCTATCTTTCTTTTTTATATGTTCGATGTCTCCAAATAAGAGTGTGTGTGTCCATAAAAGGCTACTGATCATTCTTTTTTGGCCTATGTTTACAACCTTGTAAAAATCTTCATGAAAATTTATTTCATCTAGCTCTGGGTCAATTTTTAATTCTGGGAGTTTGATATTGTTTTTTATTGAGGAACTTACAATGATAAGTCCTACGATAACAAACATATTTAAAAATATAGAGATGGGTATTTTATTTTTTATCATAATTAATTATTATATTTAATTATGATCACTTTTAAAGATGTAACAAAAACCTTTCAAGAGGACTTTTGGAAGAAAAAAAAGTATGCGCTAGAAAACTTATCATTCTCTCTTGCGGAAAATAAAGTAACCGGCTTCCTGGGGAGAAATGGTGCCGGAAAAACAACCTCTATAAAAATACTTCTCGATCTTATTAAGCCATCATCGGGAACTGTAGAGTTCTCTAAGGCTCTTGGGAAAAATTTGTCTCAAGTGAAATCCCAAATTGGTTACTTGCCAGAAAGACCCTATTTTTATCCCAATCTGACGGGGAAAGAGTTTGTCGGATATTTATTGAGCCTTAATGACAAAAATTTAAAGAATTATAAACAGCGATTTAATGAACTTTCACAAATCTTAAAAATTGACCATGCCGTTGATCGAAAAATGCGGGGATATTCGAAAGGAATGCTTCAAAGAATTGGATTTATTTCCACTGTTATTCATGACCCACGCCTAATTATTATGGATGAGCCTCTATCAGGACTTGATCCAATTGGAAGAAGAGAGTTAAAAGAGGCCATTATCCGAGAAAAAAAAGCGGGTAAGACAATCTTTTTTAGTTCTCATATTGTGCCTGACCTTGAAGAGATTAGTGATCACATCCTTTTAATTGATCACGGAAAAAAGATTAAAGATAGCCCTCTTGAGGACTTTTATTCTGAGGTGACAACTGAAGTTGAATTTATTGTTAATTCCTTACCTGAAAAGTTTTCAAGTCACTTCACTCAAAACGGTGATCATTATCGCGGTAATTTTGATATAAATTTAAAGCAAGAGGTTTTAAAAGAGATAGTTGAAAAAAAAATAGAAATTGTTTCAATAAATCCTATTAGGCCAAAGCTTGAAGAAATTACTTATGGGGATTATTTATGATTCGTCCAAAAAAAGTAATCCTTGTCAGTAGAGCAACAATCAAAGATCTTGTTAGCGGACAGATTTTTCTCATTGCTTTTTTTATCGGACTGGCGTTGGCGGTTTTATCCTACATAGGTGTTGAATTAAGTTATGGGGCGCCGAAAAAGGTTGCCTTAGATTTTGGGATGGGTCTGATTAGTCTAGCAAATATCGTGATTTGTCTTTTTTTGGGAGTGCGTGTTTTACAGGCAGAGGTAGAAAATAGAACTCTTTATATGATTCTCTCTCGTCCTGTTTCACGAACGGAGTTTTATTTAGGTAAATTTTTTGGGCTCGCATTTTGTGTGTTAGCAATTAATTTAATTTTGGCCTTGCAAACATTATTTACTTTCTTTATTTATGGAGGAAGTTTTGATCCGTTGATTCCATGGGCAGTTATATTTACTTACCTTGAGGGTATTTTAATTCTGGCGTTAGTAATTTTATTTTCCATTATCACTACAAACATCGCAGCGACTTTATACGGAATAAGTATTTTAATCTTTGGGCACGCAGTTCCAAATTTACTTGATCTAAACTTCGTAAAAAATAATCCAGGGCTCCATTGGTTTGTCGAAAAAATTGGATATATAATTCCTGATCTTGTGAAAATTAACATAAAAGACCACCTTCTTTATGGTAAAGAGATATCTCAAATCTATTTATTTTCAGGGCTTGCATATATTTTAATTTTTATAACACTTGTATGCTTTGTGACTTCAGTCGTATTTAAAAGAAAGGATTTAAATTAATGATAACTGCCTACTTTTTCTTTTTCGGGGCACTTGTTGGAAGTTTTTTAAATGTTTTAATTTTAAGATTACCGAAAGAAGAAGATGTCGTTTTAAAACCCTCTCACTGTCCTTCATGTGGAAAAAATTTAAAATGGTACATGAATGTACCCATTTTAAGTTACCTACTTTTACGAGGAAAATGCCATTATTGTAGTGTCAGGATTTCTCCACAATATCCTTTAATAGAACTTATAGCGGGGTTAATGGCCATAATTATAAAGCCAAAATACCTAGATTTTGATTCTCTCTATTTTTTCTTTTTTTACTTTTCTGTTTTCTGTGTTTTCTTGGTTCATTTTATTATTGATTTACGGCATAAAATTTTACCTGACAGTTTGAATGTTTACCTTCTATTAACTTTTGGTATTTATGCCTTTTTTTATAAATCGTTTATGTTTTCAATCCTAGGTTTTTTGATTGGTCTGCTATTTCCCTTAACTGTTGCCTATGTTTTTTATAAAATAAAAGGTGTAGAGGGCCTTGGCGGAGGTGATATTAAGCTTTTCGCTGTTCTGGGAGTTCTTCTTGGGCCAGTTGGAATTTTGCAAAACCTTTTTTTATCTTGTTTTCTTGGATCGATCATTGGGGTTTTACTGATTGTCTTTAAAGTAATGGGAAAAAATGAAGGAATACCTTTTGGCCCTTCTATTTTAGTAGTGGCCAGTTTTCAAATATATTTCCCGAAAGTTTTTGAGCAGTTTGCTCGGTTTATAAATTTTAGTTTTTGAAATAACGATTGATCAAAATTTGTTTACAGCGTTATAATATAATTTGAAATCAAGCATTTAGGATGAATGTGTGAGTTTAATTGCCAAAATAAAAGGTGTATTGGGATTAGGGGACAATTTAGTTCTTGGTGTAGATATTGGTTTATCTCAAATTAAGGTTTGTGAACTTAAAAAATCTGGTAGCTCCTACAAGCTAACCGGGTATGCGTCAGTGGATCTACCAGAGGGTGCATTTATAGATGATGACATTCAAAAGCCAGAGGAAATTTCTGAAGCCTTTGCAGTTGCATTAACCAGGATAAGCTCCTCAATAGATAACTATTGCATGGGTCTTTCCGGGCCTAATACTGTTGCACGGCGATTACAGCTTGCTGGTGGAACGGATGAGGATATTGAAAACCAAGTAAGTTGGGATGCTGAGCAATATCTTCCCTTTGATGCAGAGGACTCGATTATTTCTTATCACAACTACGGTGAAAATGAGGGGGGCGGTGTTGATGTTCTTATTGCAGCTGCTCGCGGTGATATCGTTGATATGTTCAAAGAATTAATTGATAAGGAAAATAAAAAGAAAGTAAAAATTGTAGACCTAAGTGTAACTGCAGTAACTAATGTTTTTGAGCACGTTCTGCTTGATAAAATTGCAAAAGAAGAGGCCTCGACAATATTTTTAGACATTGGTGCTCAAAAAACCCATTTTATTATTTATAGAGCAGGCGCCATTTATTTTGCAAAAGAAATTAATATTGGCGGCGTAATGATTACTGAGGAAGTTCAACGCCAAATGGGTGTTAATTATGAAGAGGCAGAGAATTTAAAAATTTTTGGTGACAACGATGGTAACCTACCTGAAGACATTGTAGAAATTATTGAAGACGTACTCGAAAGCTTCTTCGCGGAGTTAAAAAAGACTATAGATTTTTATATAAGTTCGACAAGTGATGATAGCCTTAAAAACGTTTACGTCACCGGCGGGGCGGCTCGAACACCTGGTATATTAGATGGAATTGCAGAGGCGTTAGATAGAGAAGTTCATGTTTTTAATCCTTTTGAAAAAATTTCGTTTGATAAAAAGAAATTTAGTGAAGAGGAACTTAACGATATCGCATTTCGAGGAGTAGCATCAATTGGACTAGGAATGAGGAGTGGTGAATAAATGATTAAAATTAATTTAATCGAACAAAAAAAGCCACTAAAGATTCCTGTCGTTCTCGGTATCGATATCACCAAGCTTAATTGGAAATGGTTAGTGTTCGCATTTTTAATTTATAAGATTCCACCAAATTTTATTTTTCCTAGATTTGAAGCAAGGCAGGAAGAAGTTAAGGAAGGAAATAACGAACTTCGGAAAGAAAATGCTAAGCTCATTAAAAAACTTGGGGAAAATAAAGACCTCCAAAATAAGATAGGTGAAACGGAAAAAAAGATTAAAGAACTTAAAATTAAAACTCGTCAAATTGAGAATATTCTTAAAGTTAAAACAAACCCTAAGCCAGCTCTAGAAAGGGTGGCCAAAGATATTCCCGGTGACCTTTGGTTAGTATCTTTATCACTTAACGATAGTAGCCGTTTTTCAATGACTGGTTTTAGCTACAGCTTTAGGTCTATTTCAAACTTTATAGCACTGGCAAATGACTCAAAGTTTTTTAATCGTAGTTTAGGAGTCAGTGATTCTAAGACATTGGTTGAAACGTATAAAGGTGAAAAAAGAAGAGTTGAATCATTTGCAATTGTCGGAAGCATGAATGTCTTCGGAGGTGCCAGCAAATGATGAGTATTGTGAATAGGTTGTGGTTGGTTCTTGTTATTTATACAGGCTATGACGGTTATAAGAAATATGAGGCTCACCTTGAGGAAATGACGTCAATTAAAGAACAGCGGGAACTTGTGCAGGGTAGGATTGAAAAAAACAAAAAGAAAGTAGACCAATTAAGCGAGGTTCTTGAAAACATAAAAGCTGCTGAAAAAAGAATGAAGAAAGTCGAAGAGCAAGCGGTTATTATTCAGCGAAAGTTTCCCTCAGTAATTAATGATGCAGAGTTGATGAATCTGTTCAGTAATATAGCTAGCAACCTTAACATTAAAAATATTCAAATAAATACTGTCGGCGAGACTGATAAAGGCTTCTATTTTATTAAGACGTATCAATTTAAAGCGAATTCAACCTATTTGCAGACACTATTATTCTTAGAAAAAGTTTCTGAGAATGAGAGGTTGTTAAATGTAAAAGATATAATTTTAAAAACCTTAGATATTAAACAGAGATCAAGGCATCAACTTTTAGATACCACGATTACTATCATGGCGTACCGATATAATTCAAACTATAAAATTGAAACTGCAGTAAAAGATAAGGAGAAGAAAAAATGAGGTACCTTCTTTTTTCCATTTTTATGCTTGCATCAACTGCAGCTTTCTCAAAGATTAAAGTTAATAACCCACTAGAGCTAAGAGATCCTTTCAAACGCCCAATGCTTAAGAGTAAGTCGACTAAAAAAAGTGTATCAAAATATTATAAAGATGGAATATACACCAATCAGCAAACAATTCAGGGTACCCCTTTAAATAAAATTAAGATTGTTGGTGTCATGCTAGGGAAAAACAGAAGAGCATTGGCAAAGATTGAAGGTAATGAAAATATTTTTATTGTTCAAGAAGGCCAAGTTCTCGGCCTTGATGGTGCTGTAGTTAAAGGAATTTTACCAGCAGGTATAGTTCTCGTAGAGAAAATAAAAAATGTTTATGATGATTTTGAATATCTAGAGACTTTAATTCCCATTGAAAGTGAGTAAATGAAAAACAGCTATAATAATATTCATAAGATATAAAGGTAGATGGATGAATATTTCTAGTTTTAGAGCGATTTTTTGTTTTTTTATTTTTTCTTTACTAAGCCTTAGTGTTTACTCCAAAGAATTAAAAAGCATAAATTTTTACCAAAAATCAAATGTTAGTTATTTTGTATTTGAATTAGATGAAGTTAATTTTGATGTTGATAAAAAATTAAACCAAGAGGATAAGCAAATTCTTTTAGACTTTAAAGCGACGAAGGCAACAAAAAGAGTTCTTCGTGGATTTGATGCTTCTGAATTTGAGGGTAGTATTGTCTACCTATCTGCCTATCCTAAAAAAGATAGCCCAAACGATATTAGAATCAATGTTCAGCTTAGAGATAACGTTCGATCAGTGTTAGTAAAAGAGGGAAAAGTTTTAAAGCTTAAAATTGAAAATGTATTTGGTGCACTGGATGAAGTTGAAGTAAAAAAAGAATTTATCACAAATATGGAAAAGGGTAACTCTGATAGTATTCAAAAAATAAATATTCCAAAATCTAGCAGTATTTCAGATATTCTTGAAAATTTAACGATGTCAGGGCAGAAAAAATATATTGGTAAAAAAGTATCTTTAGATGTTCGTGACGTTAAGGTTGAAGAGGTCCTCAAGATGATTTCAGATGCCTCTGGCTTTAATATAATTATTACCGAAGAAATTAAAAAATTACCTACCCTCACGTTGAATTTGGTGAACATCCCTTGGGATCAAGCATTAGATACAGTGCTAAGTCTAAATAAACTTGTTGCAAAAAAAAATGGAATCATTTTAATGATTACTACTCTTGAAAAAGCGACAGCTGAAAAGCAAAAAGAGTTAAACCTTGAAAAAATGCTTAAAAAAGAAGAAGAGCTGGTTGCTAAAATATTCCCAATATCATTTGCGAATATTGCAGAACTTCAGGGAATCTTGAATGAATATATTACCCCTGGCAGGGGTAAGATCTCTCTAGACAACAGAACAAACTCTCTAATTGTCCAAGATACAGTGCAGACTATTGAGAAACTTAAAAGAATTATAGAAGTCCTTGATACACAAACACCACAAGTTCTTATTGAGTCTAAAATTGTTGAAGTAAGAGAAGAGCATAGAAAAGAAATTGGACTTCAATTAGGTAATCGCTCTGGCTTTCAATTTGGTTATGACCCAGTTGGTGCTGCAGGTGCAGGAAATGCATCTGTGGGAGATACGTCGGGAGGGGCTGGTTTCAGAGAGGCAGGCCCAGGTTTTCAGTTCTCCTCGGCGCCCACAACAGATTTCCCAAACCTATTTAGTGTGCAAGTGGGAAGATTTAATCGATTCTTCAATGTTGGTTTTGCGTTATCTTTAATGGAGCAAGAGTCTAAAGCTAGAATTGTTTCCTCTCCAAAAGTAATAACCCAAAATAAACAAAAAGCAATAATCACAAGTAAAGATACAACTTCATTTAGACAAATTACCGGTGTTGGTGATCAGGCGACGACAACTTTCCAGCAAACAGACGCAACGTTATCCTTAGAGGTAACCCCGCAGGTAACTAATGAAGGCTCGATATCCATGCAGATTAATATGAACAAGGAACAGTTTGGTGATATTCCATCCGCAGGTGCTCCCCCAGAAAAGGCAAGCCGCTCTGTGACGACGAATGTTTTAGTGGATAACGGATCTACGATCGTAATTGGTGGAGTTTATAACTTTGAAAAAACAGAGAATCACTCAGGCATACCATTTCTGAAGGACATACCACTTATTGGATGGGCGTTTAGGTCCCCTTTTAACCCACAAATGGCAAAAAATGAAATGATCATTTTTATTACCCCAAGAGTTATCAACCAAGAAGAAGCAGGTCTTGTTACAAAAAATCTTTAAGGAGAGGATATGTCAAAAAAGATTCAAATGCTCAAAGAACTCAAAAGAAAATATGAGGAAGATGAAAATGGAAGAGCATTTGGAGCACTTGCAGAGGCTTATCGAAAAAGTGGGCAGGTAAAAAAGGCTATTCAACTAATTAAAAAGCATATTGCGGACCATAATGATTACACCTTAGCTTATTTAACTCTTGCTAGGTGTTATATAGAAATAAAAAAAGAGACAGAGGCTTTTGAGCTATTAACACCAATCGTTGATTCTCATAAGGAAAACCTGATTCTTCAGGAAACTTATGGTGATCTCTGCGCAATAATGGGCCTCGAGACAAAGGCGATAGAGTACTTCAAGAGGGTTTTGTTTTATAAGCCTAAAGACAAAAATATTAGCTCTAAGTTAAAGAAAATTGAAGAGGATGTTAGCCCCGTAATCGATAATAAAGCTCCACTAAAAGAAAACTCAAATGAATGGAAGCAGGTGAATCTTATGGAGGCTGAGTCGATTGATAAACCCAAAAATGGCTTCATGTCATACTTTGATAGCCAAATGAAATCGTTTGATTCAACTATCTTGGACAACCTGTCTGTTGATTTAATAAGAGATCAATCCGTATCTGATGAAAGTGTTTTAACTGAGTTAACATTATCTAGCGTTGATGAAGATACTTTAATTAAGCATGAGTCCAAAAATAATAAAATAAAGTCTGATATTAAAACAGAGGAAATAATTCTAGAAAAAGTGAATACTTTTCTTGCCTTACTCTGTTCAAGAAGAGAATCTGTTCCTCTTAGAAAGGTAAGTTAATCGGAGTAATTCATGAAAAAGTTGATGGTAATCAATGGGCCTAATCTCAATTTGTTAGGTGAAAGAGAGCCGGAAAAGTATGGGGAACTTACACTCGCAGACCTTGAGTCTAAAATGAAAGAGTACCATAAGAACGTTGAGCTTCATTTCAGACAAAGTAACCTTGAGGGGGATATTGTTAATTTTATCCATAGTGTCTCTAAAGATGGATTTGATGGAGCGATAATTAACCCTGGAGGGTTCTCGCATACATCAGTGGCAATATTGGATGCCATTAGTTCTGTTGCTCCTCCATTTGTTGAAGTTCACTTGACAAACTTATGCAAAAGAGAGGATTTTCGTCAAAAGCTAATAACTGGCGCAGCCTGCCTTGGGGTTATCCAAGGGGGTGGATTCTCTTCATATACTAGTGGAGTACAACTTTTATTAGATAATATTTAATTAAGAAGGAAGATAAGAATGTTTCAAACAACCGACCTTAAGAAAAACTTAAAAATTGAACTAGAAGGGAAAGTATTTGTAATAATTAAATCAGATCATACAAACCCTGGAAAAGGGTCTGCCTTTGTAAAGTGTCGGTTAAAAAACCTGGAAACAGGACAAGTTATTGAGAGAACATTTAAGTCTGGTGTAACTACTGGAGCCGAAAAACCTGACCTGGAGCCTAAAGAAGTAGAGTACATGTATGAGGACGGTGACTTTTTTCATTTTATGGACCAGGCAAGTTTTGAGACAATCTCAATACCCTTTCAACAAATAGCTGAGTCCAAGGAATATCTTCAGGAAGGTATCAAGCTAGAGGTTTTATTTTGGAGTGGAAAAGCGATATCAGTAGACTTACCAAATTTTGTAGAGCTAGAGGTTACCCAAACAGATCCAGGGTTAAAGGGTGACACTGCATCTGGTGGGATGAAAAAAGCAGTTATGGAAACAGGTCTTCAGGTTAATGTTCCTCTATTTATTAAAGAGGGAGAAAAGCTTCGAATAGACACTCGCTCTGGCGAATATGTCGAGAGAGTAAAGTAAGTATTTATAAATAAAATTTCTATAAAAATAAATCCCTAATTAAATTTGTTTAGTGTTGGCATATTGTGCCCGAAACAGCTTTCAGCCGATGTTTAAAGCCCTTTGATGTAAAATTAAGGTATGGAATTTACGTCAAAAAATTTAACTGCTTCGGATAAGAGTGAAACAAAAAATATACTATCCAGGGATCTAATTTCTAAAAATCTAAAAAAAATCGCAACTCAAATAGAACTTGGCGAAATTCAAACGGCAAAAAATAATTTTAAAAATTTAATCTTACGCTGTGAGATTCTGGGTCGTTTACCTCAATTAAAAATAAAGTTAGAAGAGTATAAGGAAATAAAATATTTCGGAATGGAGGTTGATTTATTTTTATCTCAAGGAGACACGAGAGTTTTTTTGAATAAGGATTGTCAGTTAAATAAGTATTTAAAATTTCTGAATAAGGAAGAGGTATTTAATTTAATAGCATCAGATGTGTTAAATTGGGATGTTTTTCGAGATTTAATTAAATCACTTTCTGGCGGTTATCATGATATTCGGGTCTTAAAATTATTCCTTGCGTTTGTTTTGTTGAAAAAAGAGAACTTAGTCGATAGTGCAAGGCTGTTTAACAGGAAATACCCAGGGATTACAAGACTTTGTTATAATATATTTAAAGAAGAAGATAAAACTAAAATCAGCGAAGTTGAAGTTAAGAAGTATGAAAAAATAAAAGTCATCAAAAAAAGATTTGATTTTGACTTCTCTAGTGAAGTTGATTCAAAAACAAGATTTACAAAAATAAAAAAACCAGCCTCTTTAGCTAATGATAATTCAGCCCTTTCTGAAATCTTTTTTCTGGATAGTTTTATTGAGTTTTATAAAAAAAAATATGAGTGCCTTGACGCTTTAATACTCAATCAATTGTACCGTGCGGCTGGTTTTTACTTTAATTTGATTAAAGACGGCCTAAGCAAAGAGCAACGTAATTATTACTTTGTCGAAATTAACAGGAGAAATGATAATCAGAATCAAGCCATTGAATACATCAAAAAAGAAAAGTTAATAAATGATAGCAATCCAAATATAAGTCATTT